>JAEEGI010000419.1_pt1 | contig 139836 bp, 173 predicted proteins | sample 8958751 | NCBI WGS metagenome assembly JAEEGI01 (sample SAMN16246545, study PRJNA631951) | gut metagenome | biome: gut microbiome; feature: rumen; material: KS-attached | host: Bos | place: Iran: Karaj | collected 2018-10 | reverse complement strand
ATGATGATTTTTTCAGCAGACTGCTTTACGCACTTCAGGTTGTTTCGAATGAATTAAACAGATTTGATGAAAAAAATGCTTGACAAGTTGCGCGCTTTGTGCTATACTTAAGTCAGAAAACAGAAAGGAAGAAAAAAAAATGGCGTATTTAAGTCAATTCCGATGCGAATGTGCAAATTGTGGTAATGACAATTTTTTTGTCAAAACCGAAGTGGTAAGAAGTGTTTGGCATTACAAAAACGAATACGTTCTGTGCGTCCCGCTAAAAATTACTTTTACTTGTAAGAAATGCGGAAATGAAATGAGCTTCGAAGATGAGTTCCAAAAGGATTGGTAAGATGCGCCAAGCCTTTTGGCCCGGGCGATTTTTTAGAAAAATTTTAGAAAAAGTACTTGACAAATACGTGCGACTATGCTATACTTAAGTCACCAAAAGAAAGAGAGGAAAGAACAATGTGGACAACCTACTGGTGGGTTATCGAAGACGAAGACAGCGAACTATGTGGCGAAGAGTTCTTCACAGAACTTGAAAACGCGGGGCGCAAAGAACACAATGACTATGTGCGCGAACTGTTCCCCAACGAAAATCCTCGTTGCCTTGGACAGGTAAGCGAAGAAGAAGCCGAAATGATGGGGCTTGACACTTATTAAGGAGGTGGCAAAATGGAAGAAAGATTTTTCAAAATCTTTTTCGCGGTAGTCCTTGTACTGGTTGTGGTGTTCGGTTTCATCGGAATTTGCGTGTTCATTAAATACGCAGACACGCCCGCCTCTGAGCTTCCTCTGTGGGTTATCTGGTTGCTGTTTAGCGGAGACTAACTCCGCTGAACGGCGCGGCCCGGGCGCAGTTAGCGAGTGCTAACCAAAAAAAATTTTAAAAAAGTGCTTGACAACTTGCCGCAAGTGTGCTATACTAAAGTCACAAAACAAAGAAAGAAGGTACTCACAATGAACTTTTGGAAAGTCGTCCTCATTCTCTACATCATTTTCTCCGTTCTCAATTTCGGTATGAATGTGATGGTCGCCATCTGCGTGAAGGACAAACTGCGCCGCGAGTATGCGGACTACAAAGCCCACAATACGCTCAGCTTCGGCGCGCGTATGTGCAGTTTGTTCCGCTCCGTACTCGTTGCACTTTGTCCCATCGTCAACGCATTATTTGTCATCGTGCTTCTGTTCACTTTTGACAGTGTGGTAGACAAGGTTTTAGAGAACTCTCTCGATACTTGGCTGGAACTTACCCCGAAAAATGAGGTCGAGGGCTAACCCTCGGCCTAGGGCCCGGGCGCAAAAATTTACAAAAATTTTATAATTTCCTATTGACAAACCGCTCACTCTGTGCTATACTTACATCATCAAGAGAAAGGAAGGAACCACCTATGAAAATCAATCTCAAAGAAGTCACCATCGTCACCGCCTGCCCTTGCTGTGGTGAAGCGAATTTCATCGAAGCCAACGAGTCCGACTACTGGGATTGGAAGGACGGCGCACTCGTGCAGGACGCTTTCCCTTACCTCACCCCCAACGAGCGCGAAGCTCTCGTCAGCGGTTTCTGCCCTTGGTGCTGGGAACAGACCTTCGGCAAGGAAGAAGAGGACGAGTTTCCCGATGACCCCGCCGATGAAATGGGGTTCAACCCCTACCTCGGTTGCTACGATTACGACTGCTAAGGAGAAAAAAATGCGTACAAAACTCACTGGGACAAACCCCGACAAACCGACCATCAACATCGAATTTTTTGAAACTGGTCGCCAGCTCGTCTACTTGGACGGCACCAAACCGTTTTTCCGAACGGGTTTGACCGTTGAAGAAGCAAAAACAGTACTTGCGGAAGCGGGTTACACAATCACGGAGGAGGAAATCGAATGACTACTCTCGAAAGCTTTGACATCGTCCGCAAAGAATGGGGTGACGAAGTCGCGGAAGCGGTTCTGATGGCAGATAAACTGTACATGACCCTCGACGATTTTCTCTCCAAATACTGCAAGACCTGCGGCGGTAATTGGGGCGCGTGGTTCCTCTCTGGTGTGAATGAACTGTGGCCCGAAGTCTATGAACTCATTCCCGATTATATGGGAAGCAATTGTTTTCACACGATTTGTCGCCTCATTCACTGCCTTGGTGTGTGGTGGCGCGAAGAGGAGTCGAACACCTGAACAGGTGTTCGATTTCGCCCCGGGGCGTTTTTGATTTGTTTTTGAAACTTTTTGTGCGTTTTTGGCAATTTTTTTACATTTTTTGCGGTTTTTGTTTAGTTTTTGACCGGCCCGCGGGCGCGCCTGCGGAGCCGAGTTCGCCGCTCGGTAACCATATGGCAAATTTTTTCGGGCAAAAGTCGACCCTGCGATCGCGCAACGCGTTCCCGAAAAGACTACCCGGGTCCCAATCGGGACCCGCTCGGGTGCGGCATATGCAATCTTTTATCAAACAACTCCCGAACGGTGACCGAGCGGGCACCGGCAGGAGGCCTCCCATTCCGATCGCAGTTGAAAATTATAAAAAAATTTGCTATAATATATATAGAAAATAGAAAACTACCAAAAGGAGCATAGCTATGTTTACTAAGGATGAAATCCTGGCCCAGCTTCGCGAGGGAACGGACGCCGCTGACATCGCCCAGAAGATGGCGGACGAAATCAATGCCGCGCTGGATCAGTATAAAACCGAGCAGGAGGCAGCTAAGCGCGGTGAAGCGCGCCGTAAAGATGCTCGCGAGATCGTGGCGCTCATGTCCAAGTTTTTCAGCAACTACACGGACGGCGATGAGATGAGCGACGATGACATTGATAAGGCGACCGATGCCATGCTGGAAATGATCGATAACATGCACGAGCTGCAGGAGGCTATTAAGGGACTTGAAGGTCTTGCGCCGGCCACCGAACGGCAGCCGAGCGGGAAGCCGCAGGTTACAGTAAAGGTACGCAGCACCGATGCCGATAACGAGGCACTGCGTGCGTTCTTGAGAACCCTCGAGTAATTAAAATCGCCAAAAAAATATAGCCCAGGTGAAGACCTGGGCGTTTTTCCATACGCAAATTAATTGCAGTTAATCCAGAAGAGCATATGGCATTAGAGAGAGGACGACTCTCTCTTTTTTTCGGTGACGATGACGACAAAATTAAATGCAGCTCGGTCGCCGAGCGGGCCAGGCCACTCTTCCTCACCTCACCAAATTCCCCTCATTTAATCTTTAATCAGCACCCCGTCGGCCTTATTCTTCCTCTCCTATATACATCCAGGAGAATCAATCATAGAACCATCACCAAACGTATTAAACTCCAAAGCCAGATTGCATCTTCTCGCCAGTCTTTCAAGCTCTTCCTTCGCTTGATCGTCCTTCTCCGTCCACTGAGGTTTATCTTCTCCAGTAGCAGATGTATTAGAGAAATGCATTTCTTGCTGCAATCTCCAAATATATTCATGCAGATCCTTAATGTGCGCTCGCAGGTTCTCATTTTCCTTGCGCTCAGCCTCTAAAACCTCAGTTAATCTATTAATCGCTAATATGGCTTCTGTCATGGGACTCATACCATTCCTCCAGTTCCTCTTCTGTCATTTGATCCATCTGCTCTAAAGATAATTTAGGCTTCTTTAATTTATGCATCCATTCATAACTTTCACTTGTCATTACAGTAATATCACCTTCAGGATCTTCATAAACAAAGAAATCATATCTTACATATGGATCTTCACTACTAATACTACTTGTTATTCCTACATGTTTACTCATCTTCTATCTACATCCTCTACATTCAAATTTAAACTACCATCATCACTAATATCACCTACATATACTCCAAAGAAATATACCTTCCAAGTCCTTCTATCAATAGCAAACTCTATCTTCTTATTAATGTATCCTCTATCAAAATACATAGTAACAGGTATCTTGTTAGTATATCCAATATGATAAGGTAATTGTACTTTGGGTTTTGAATTCATTTCTTCATTTGTTCCTTGAGTTTTCAATTCATTTTCCTTTTGATCCTCTTTATGCCGGAATATACCCATACTCTACCCTTAAATACCCTTCTATTTTTCTACTAATATTATACCAAATTTTTAATTGAAAATCAAGAAAACCTTCCATATGCCCCCCTAAACACATGGCCCCCTCATATCGCACCCCGGCTCACTCGGTGCCCGTTTTTTTACAAATGAGGGCGAAGCCCGAATTTGTAAAAAAACTCATATTTACAAATGAGAGCCCCGAAGGGGCGAAATTTGTAAATTTGTATTCTTATTATACTAACTACAAATTACAAAAAAAATGCCTGCATTTTCACTTGATTTTTTGTAAAATTTGTAAAAAGTGCAGGCATTTCTTTGTAAAATTTGTAAAAAGTCGGTATTAAAATTTGTAAAAACTCGGATACTTTTTACAAAAATCGGCATTTTTTTTGTAAAAAGTCTTTTGCAAATTTGGATTTTTATCTAGGCATTTTTATCCGTTTTTTGTAAAATTTGTAAAAAGTTTTTACAAATTTCACCTTGACTTTTTACAAATTTTGATCTAAACTTGTAAAAAATCCCCTTGACTTTTTGCAAAAAATGTACTAATCGTGCGCCGACCCTCAAGTCAAAGCGCTTGAGGTTCAGCCTTTGCGGTTCTTCCAACCATCACTATGATAAACAGATGTTACACTAATCCCTAACTCTTTAGCAATCGCATCCGCCTTCATTCCCTTTTTGAACAGATCTCGGATTCTGTCGTCATTAATTGTCCGAGGTCTTCCGTGAGATTTCCCATATTCGACACTATCAGCGTAATTTTTCTGGGAACGATCAATGGCAGGTTTTATCATTGTGTTAAAAGTATTACGGACCATAGGGGACATCGCAAGTTCATCATATTCTCCCGTCACTCCATAATCGATTATAGCGGTCATCAACTGAAGCTGATCCGCTTGACTGCTTAATCCTTTAATGAAATCTCTCCAGTTCTGATAAAACACAAAATTCTTAGTCTCGCCCATAGTTGGTACCCCCTAAGATCTTGTCTAATTCAGCCTGAAGATCTTCTGTTAATTCAAACACCCAACAGTTAAACTCTGGATGCTGCGGATTTGGCATCGTAGTTAACGGCTCAAACCCAGCCGCACGTAATGCGAGCATTATGCGTAATGAATATATAATTTTTGTAATTGGCATTTGGCTTAGTCTCCTTTACTATTGCTTTTCAAGGAATTCTTTAAGTGCGCGACGCACAACCTGACTCATCGTGAGGTCTTGCTCTTCCGCGTATTTAAGAAGAGCTTCTTTCTCTTCTACACTAAGCCTAACCGTAATGTTAGTATTATCTTTCATATCGTAAACTCCTTTCATATATTATGAAAGTTTGAGTTGAAAATTTGTCTTACTCTGTCCAACTATATTATACCAAAAATTACTATGTAAGTCAACCCCTTACAAAATGCTCATTTGCATTTTTAGAAAAAATTTGGTATAATATATATAGAAAATGAAGAAGAATATATGGAGGTACCATATGCTGTATAGTCTTTACGTCACCGAAGTCAAGTGGTGGAATGAGCATACCGAAAAGGAACAAACCACCTACGAGATCTATGCCGGTGAATCTTATGCTGATGTCGTTGAGCAAATCGTAGACAACTGGGGCGGAGATGAGGAAATTATTTCTATGCAACTTACTCCAGTAGGAGAAGGTGGAGACGGATCCATTTCGATCTCGAAAACCATTGCCGAGGCTCTTATTTACGACATTCCATCTGATTGCGAATGTCTGCCGTCAGAATGGAGAAAGAATCATGGCTGTGATAGATCTGATTCGTAATACAATAGCTGATAGTATCCTTATGCGCGGAGGCGAAGAAAGTGATTGTGTATACGATTGCTTCTCTGCGCATAAGGTAAAACAGATCCTAGAACAAATGCAAATCAAAGCTTCTGTATTCACTTTTCCATTTCTCAACACAGATCCGTTACTGCCCGATTATTGGTGCTGCGTCACCTGGGAACAGAATGGAGAATTTCGCTCATTCGGTTTTAACTTTATGAGTGCCACTCGTGAAGCAGAACTTTATCAATTCAATGAGGAGCACAATGTCTATGGACATTAAAAACTTCTATTGCAGAACGTGCGCGATCTCGACTCCGCGATTGGATGTCGAGACCGGCCGCATCTGTAGACGGGACGGACAGCCCGTAAAAGATGAACATTTTTGTGGTTATCATACAAGATCGTTACACAAATGCGAATGCTGCGGACAGGAATATATCGGTCCCAGCAATTTGATCGCAACGCTTGATAATGATAATATGACTATCATAGCGTCATTATGTTCTGCCTGTGATCAGCAATATGGTAAATGTCAAACCTGCACACATGGAAATATATGTAGTTTTGAAACGGATCCGTCATCTCTCCCGAAAGTCGTCACTCGACAAATCAAACAAGGGAATATGACCGCAGTAACGCAAGTTTTAAATCCCGAAAGAATGGCAATTACTTGTCAGAAGGGTTGTCCTTGTTGGAATTCTTCTGCTCTTTATTGCTCTAAACAAAATCACGGAACCTGTCAACAATATCATATTCATCTGGTGTAAGATATTCTCGGTTCTTAAATGTCGGACTGTGTTTTCGCAACATAACCCATATATTAGACCCGATAATGTTACCAAGAGTTACGGGAATTATTAAATACCAACTACCGTCCCATTTATCAAGCCATAAAGCATAAAATACAATATGTACTGTTGGCCATCGTGCCATCATACATACAAAACTAATCAATAAAAAATAAAATGGTGGTTGTCCTTTGTTTATAGCCATTGCGCCAGCATAAAACATCATACCTGAAAAAATAGATATGACAAATACGCTATCCCAATGTTGCTCGCGCAAATAAGATAAACAATATTCAGCAACTTCTTGTAAATGAGTTTCCATTGGCGCAAACAATTTCATTAATATAGCAATCCACATTACTCCAATAGCATTACCAAGATATACGATAAGTGTTTCAACAGGATCTATATTCTTATCAACAAGTGCGCCGGGGCGTCCCAGGAAGAAATCAAGACGATAATATGGAATTGCCATTAAGATAATAGCAAAACAAAAGGATCCAACAACCAGACTGGCTAAAGATCCATCATATACAAAAAACCATGCAGTAGCTCCAAGGCCATAAGCCAGCCCCGCAAGTATTGAATCAATGATTGACATAATTTCGCTCCTTTTTTTATATACTTCTATATATATCATACCATAATTTTTGGAAAAGTGCAAGTCCCTCCAGATAAAAGGAGGGATTTTGATTTTTTAGAAAAATTTTGGTATAATATATATAGAAAATGAAAAAGAAGAAAGGTTGGTGCTGTATATGGTAGCAAAATCTTATCAGAGTTTCGAGATCGTGTCTGATGTGTATGTGGTCGACGGTCGGAAATATGTCAAAGTCCGTAACGGCAAGGGTAGCATCCAGCAGGTGCGTTGGTACTCTGAGAAAGAGTATGCCCGTATGTACGGCAAGAGCGCGGATCATTCCAAGGATCCGTACTGGAAATCTCAGAAGGAAGTCCTCGGTTTTAAGGAAGGTTATATCACCATCTTCAAGGGTGACACCTTCTCCGTCAAAGAGGATTTGAAAGCTGCGGGAGCCCGCTATACGAAGTTCTGGGGCTGGGGTATCGCCGGTGGCGAAGCCGTTCCCGAAATCGAAGGGATCACTCCTGTGCGCCTGGACTGGGATATGGTCGGTAAAGAGGACGAAACCCTCAAGTCCGACAATGAAGTCCAGACTGTGGTTGACGCTCTCGTTTGCGAACCTTCCAAGTCTGAGTTCCAGGGTGAAGTCGGTGATCGTATCCGTGGCATCCTTATGAAGGTTGTTCGTTCTTTCCAGATCGACAGCTATTATGGTCAGTCCACTGTCCATGATTTCGAGGATGAAGACGGCAATGTGTACACTTGGATCACCGCTTCCAAGAACCTGCCTGAAGGTGGTGTGTACTGGGTAGACGGTACCATCAAGGATCACAAAGTCTACAAGAATGTCAAGAAAACTGTTTTGACTCGCTGCAAAGTCGAGGAGGAGGTAACCGCATGAGCTACGGCGGCATGGACTGGAGAAATATGTTTGTGATGCCCCCTTCGGGGGATAAAGCGTCATTTGCTGAAACTGTAGCTTTCAATATTTGGGCGCAACGCCAAGATAATATTGAGAAGCTAATCGAAGAACTGGTGATGTCTGATGATCCAAATGATGAATGGAATCAGATGGTAGCTTTTACACATGCCGGATTCATCGGAGCCGAAGATCTGACCGACGCTGAGCGAGAATATGTCGAAACAGAAATCGCAAAGCGATGGGAAGAGAGAGGCTAATGGAACCAATTTACAATGTAAGAACATTAGGTGTTGGTAAAACAACCGTACTCGGTTTACAACACCTATTCGCTATGTTCGGTGCAACTGTGCTTGTACCTATTATCACAGGTTTAAGTGTTTCGGCAACACTTTTGTTCGCAGGAATTGCGACGATCTTCATGCATTTGGTAACAAATCGTAAGATCCCTGTGTTTTTAGGATCGTCATTTGCATTTCTTGGCGGATATTCTGCGGTTAAGCTTGCCGGCGTAGAATATGGCCTAACTGAAGCTGAAGCATTACCATATGCTTGTGTTGGCGTGGCATGCGCCGGTTTGCTTTACTTACTGCTTGCGTTGATCTGCAAAGTAGTAGGAAGTCAAAAGATTATTAAGTTTTTCCCACCAATCGTCACAGGGCCAATCATTATTGCTATTGGTATGACCCTTGCGCCTTCAGCAATTAATAACTGCTCCGAGAATTGGTGGCTTGCACTGGTTGCAATCGTAGTAGTAATTGTTTGCAACATATGGGGCAAGGGAATGGTTAAGATCGTTCCAATTTTACTTGGTGTGGCTGCATCATATTTGGCTGCTGCCATTACTGGAAATATTGATTTCACATTGGTAAAAGAAGCCGCTTGGATCGGGTTGCCTTTCCAAATGAAAGATACGGTGTTTGGTCTGTTTGCCACAAATGTGAATAAAGGTCTGTTGATCAGCGCCATTGTAACAATTGTGCCGATTGCTATTGCTACAATGATGGAACATGTCGGAGATATTTCCGCAATCGGGTCTACTACTGGACAAAACTTTATTAAGAACCCAGGTTTACATAGAACCTTAATCGGTGATGGTGTTGGTACCACAATTGCTGCCCTGTTTGGTGCGCCGGCCAATACCACATATGGTGAAAATACTGGTGTTCTTGCATTGACAAAGGTATATGATCCATTTGTTGTGCGCCTGGCGGCTTACTTCGCTATTGTGTTGAGTTTCTGTCCGAAATTTGCCGCGCTCATTCGAGTAATGCCGGCAGCAACAATCGGTGGTGTATCTTTGATCCTATATGGTATGATCTCTGCTATTGGTGTCAGAAATATGGTTGAGAATTATACTGATTTCCAAGAGTCAAGGAATATTATTATTGCTGCTGTAATCTTGAGCTTAGCTCTTGGTGTGACGTTTAGTGCGGTCGGGGCAATCGCTTTCACAGTCGGGAGCGTAAATGTGTCGCTGTCTGGACTTGCGATTGCATCTGTGATGGGTATTATCTTAAATGCAATTTTGCCAGGTAAGGAACCTCCAAAAGAGAATGATAAGTTATCAGGATCTCTTGGTAAATATTAAAACAGGGGCTGGGTAAAACACCCAGCCTTTTCGTTTCTTGTATGCTGAATTGATTTTTATAAAAAAATTTGATATAATATATATAGAAAATGAAAGGAAGGTGATAAGTCGTGGGTGACTTAAGAGATCTGATTACTGATGAACAGAAACGTCTGATGGAACTGTACATCGAAACTTATGCTGTTGGTGATGAAAGTGGACGGGGTTACGTGCGCGAGCATCGCAGAGCGAGTATTGAGAAAATTCTGAAGCCGTGGGCTGACGCGAAAGGTCTATCCATGCTCGGTTTGATGTTCAAAGATTCTCTGATTGTTTCTGAGGATATTCAGTTCAAGACTCCTGAGCGCACTCTTGAAGTTGAAATGCGCAAAGATCGCGATGTAACTAAATTCATCGATGAATTTTATGCGTGGATCGACACCTGTGAAAAGTATTGCCGTGGCGAACTCGGTCTTGGCTATGAAGAATGGAACAAGATCGCTAATGCGCTGTATGCCCTGCAGGAATATTGGACTTTGATCAATAATCACTATGACGGCGATGAGGCGCGTATCCCTACTCCCGATGGTCATCAGATCATTATTGCCAATGGCTGCAAGCCCGTCAAGGTTATGGGCAAGATCAATGCTGTCTTTCATATTTCTGAAAACTTTGAAGCTTTCCGCATTGCAGTGTCTCGTCATCTGAATGTCGCCACCATTCGTGGCAAATTGTGCCTGTCCATTCACCCCATGGATTATATGACCATGAGTGATAATGATTGTGACTGGGATTCTTGCATGAACTGGAGACATACTGGATCTTATCGTCAGGGTACTGTTGAAATGATGAACAGCCCCTATGTTGTAGTTGCATATCTTGCGGCTAGCGAACCTATGAAGATCTTTGGCCATGAGTGGAGCAACAAGAAATGGCGCAGTCTGTATATCGTGCACCCCGAGTTCATCGGCAGCATTAAAGGTTATCCTTATCAGATTCCAGAAGTAGATAAGATCGTTATTAATAAACTGAAGGATATGGCTGCGGCCGCTGGTTTCCAGGCGCAGTATGGCGAGGTTAAAGGATACGATTATATGGAAAACGAAGAGAGCTTTCCTTCTGATCACGGCGATGTTGAGTTAGCTTTTCGTTGTGGCTATATGTATCCTGACTTTGGTACTATCAATCAGCATTATGGCTGTGTGCGCGAGGACGAAAAAACCAATTACATTGACATTGATTATTCGGGCAGACCCGAATGCATGTGGTGCGGTGGATATTATGAAGAAGAGCCGGAAGATGGCTTAGCTTGCTCTGATTGCTATAGTGCGACCACTTGTTATTGCTGCGGTTGCCACATAAGTGAAGATCAACTGTATTATACTGGCAATGGAGAGCAGGTCTGTGAATCTTGTTTAACTTCATATTATGCCAAGAGTTTTTGGGATAATGAATATTATCGTACTGATGATATGAGTGTTATTTATGTCGTCCCTGATGAATTTGCAGAAGCGATTGAAAAGGATCAGCTGCTTCCGGAAGCATTTGATTATGAAGTGCCTCGTTTTTATGATCATCGTACTTATGATATTAATGATTATGACCCACGAGCGATTGAGCGCTTCAATAGTCGCTGGTTAAAGCCAGACCACACTTTAAAATTCGCAAAGAAAGAAACTTGGTTTGGTGCCAGATATACCTACTATGTGTTCCTTTCTGATCTGCTTGAAGATTATCAGCAGGATTTTACCAATGATCGTTACGGATATTGCGAGGAAGTTGTGGGTGAATTATTCTACGACGCCTGGTATAGTGTCCGTGGGGCTTGGGCGAACTCTGAAGCTCGCCGTCATGGGCAGGAGCTTCTGGAAGATAAGTAAGTCGGTTGATTTTTTCAAAAAAATTTGATATAATATATATGTAAGATAAAGAAAGAGGTTTTCCCAAGTCCCTCATAAAAACTTGGGGGAGGACCTTCTCCACCAAAGGGCTTGGGCAAGAAAATCGGCAATTTGATTTTTCCCAAAAAATTTGATATAATAAATATGTAAGAAAGAAAAAAACAAAACCACAAATCAAAAAATAATCATCAAGGAGAAAAAAGCTATGACCAACAAGATCACCAAGAAAGAAATGTACACCAACATCATGAACCTGCTTTCCGACAATGAAGCCATCGTCGCGTTCTGCGAGCACGAGATCGAGCTCCTGGACAAGAAAGCCGTGAAGGCGAAGGAAACCGCGGCTAAGAAGAAAGCCGCTGGCGACGAGCTGACCGACGCTGTTGCGTCCGTCCTGAACGATGAGTTCCAGACCATCGCCGATGTCACCGCTCAGATCGAGGGCGAGGATGTCACCAATGCCAAGGTTCAGTACCGTCTGAACGCCCTGGTCAAGGCTGGCGCAGCTGAGAAGGCTGAGGTCACCCTGGAAGGCACCGACGGTAAGAAAGCCCGCCGTGTGGTAGCATACAAAGCTATCTAACAGATTGCCCAAGAATAACGAGGAGGAGTAATCCTCCTCGTTTCTTTTTTTTGGGCAACATAAGCAAATACCTTTCGATAAATTTTTATCTATAATAGAAAGTAAAGGAGGTAATGATATTATGCCAGCTTTAAAAGATTTAACGGGGCAACGATTCGGACGTTTAGTTGTAATTAATAGAGACACTTCTCGTAAAGGAGTATATTGGAATTGTCAGTGTGATTGTGGTAATACTACCAGTGTGCGTTCTAATAGTTTAACAATGGGAAAAACAAAAAGCTGCGGTTGTTATTGGAGCGAAACTCGTATTAGTTCTGGGCAAAAAGGAGGAGCTAATGGCTATAATGATTTAACAAATAAATCTTTTGGAGATTTAATTGCTCTGTATCCATTAACTGATCAACGTGCAAGCAATGGTAGTTTAATTTGGCATTGTAAATGTAGTTGTGGTAATGAAATTAATGTAAATAGCGGTAATTTACTTAGAGGAAGAACTTCCCATTGTGGATGTAAATCTATTGTTTCTAAGGGTGAAGAAAAAATTACTTTATTATTAACACAAGCAGGCATCCCATTTGAGCGTCAAAAAATTTTTGCTACTTGTAAATTTGATACAAATTATCCAGCTCGTTTTGATTTTTTTGTAAACAATAATTATATTATTGAATTTGATGGCGAACAACATTTTAATGCAAATGGCGAACGATTTGATGCAGCCATTGTTCAAGAAATTAAACAACATGATATAATAAAAAATACTTGGTGCAAACAGAATAACATCCCTCTTATTAGAATACCATATTATCATTATAATGATTTACAATTAACTGATTTATTAATTGAAACCTCATCTTATATTATTTGAAAGCGGCCCCGATAAGGTAACCAATCTGCCAGCGCCGCGCCGCCGGGCCTCACCTGCCGCCAGACCGAAACAAAAATGCCTTTGGGGAATTTTACTTGACATTTGTAGAAAAATAAAGTATAATATAATAAAGGAGGAATGTAACTATGAAATACGCCTTAACAACCAAATGTGGCAAGAAATATCTTGAAGAAGCTGATGAGATTATTGTCACATATAAAGAGAAAGAAAAATTATTAGATTATCAAGAGTTATATTCTACAAAGCCTGTAACTGTTCAATGCTGGGATTTTACCAATGGATTAGTCGATATGCAATGGCTAAAGAAAGTATCCACACAGTATCCTAATGGGTTCTCTGTCGGCGTACTTTCAATCGCTGAACTCGAGCAAGCAATCGCAGAGGGGCTTCGCGCATATCTCTTAATGACTATAAATAATTTTGCACAACTTAATATGCTTGTCGATATGGGTGCGGCATATGTTTATCTTGCACAGCCACTTTTCTCATCTTTAGACAAAGTGCAGCGCTTTGATATAAATATTCGCTGGGTTCCAAATTTAATTGATACTCACTATAAATTAGCACATGAGACCTGGATTAGACCAGAAGATATTGAGCTATATGCAGAAATGTTCCCTAATAGTATTTGTGAATTCGTCGGAATGAAAACTGCACAAGCAGAACAGGCTATGTATCGTATTTATAAATCTGGTGAATGGCAGCAAGATCTGGGCTTTATTTTCCCAGAATTTAAAGATCAAGACATTGCAAATTGGTTAATTGATGATCAAATTGGCAAACAAAGATTAACATGTCGCCAGCACTGTGAAGAATATCCAAATAGTGCGGGCTGTCACTCCTGTGATCTTGGTCTCCAACTGGCCAAAAAAGACTTGCTGCAGAAATTCGCGGACGAGCTTCCAACAGATAACACTTGATTTTTTATTAAAAATATTGTATAATATATATAGAAGAATGAAAGGATATATATTATGCAGGTATTAAGTACACGAGATTTTAAATCTTTTAAGGCTCTTGCACAAATGACGCAACCTAAGCTGCATAGTGCAGTATATAAGATGTTGTGCGCGATATATCCAAAAGACAAAGTAAGAATAACCAAGGACGTTGTGTGCGCCGAGGGCGATATTCCAATTTGTTTGGTCGCACATATGGATACTGTATTTGCGGAACCACCACATGAAATCTATTATGATAGAGAAGCTAATGTAATGTGGAGTCCTGATGGCTTAGGCGCAGATGATCGTGCTGGAGTCTTTTCTATCTTTAAGATTTTAGCTGCTGGTTATCGCCCCCATATTGTATTCACCACAGATGAAGAGCGTGGTGTAGTCGGTGCTGGAAAATTTGCAGCAGAGCCATGTCCGTTCAAAGAGCTGAAATATGTCATTGAATTAGATAGAGCATATGCAATGGATTGTGTGTTCTATGATGATATCAATGATGAGTTCCATGAGTATGTGGAATCTTTTGGATTTGTGACTGCGCCAGGGACATTCACAGATATTGTGGAGTTGTGCCCAGCATGGGGTGTGTCTGGTGTTAACCTATCTATTGGTTACAGAAGCGAGCACTCGGTGTCAGAGACATTGTTTGTAGGATGTATGCTGGCAACAATCGCTAAAGTAGAGAAAATGCTTGATGATGTTGATAATGCCAAGCGTTATGATTTCACATCAATATATGGTAATGATTATATATGCACTTGCGCCAAGTGTGGGAAAACAGCAACAACCCGATTGATGATTCCTGTTATTGACCAGAATCAAAAGCGAGTTTGGATCTGTAATGATTGTCTGGGTGACACAGAAATTGATTGGTGCGATTATTGTTATGAAGGTTTTTTGCCTGGCATAGTTAATGAAGATGGACTATGCCCAAAATGTGCTGAAAAATTGAAGGAGCAAGCAAATGAATTATTTGGATACCCAACCAATTCAGGAACAATTCGACAAGGTGATCGAGTGGAGCCAGGGGTTCACCTCCAATGGGACGAAGACACTTTTTGGTGATTGGTACGAGAATAAGAAAAGGTTTATTCGCTGGTTTGGGGAGAAATTGATTTGCGAGCTTGGTGAAGTTGAATATCATATTGACAAAGACAAGCGCGATACAATGATTGATGATTTTCTGGATCAATGTGGTCATATTATGAGTTATGATGAATATTCAGACTTTTATCAATTTGTTAAAGCAAATAAAGAAACTTTCTTTAAGAATTTGGTATCTAATGAAACCATCACCCTCAATCGACCCGTGAAGAAAGGAATGAAGCTGTCAAAGGCTTTCAAGTTTTTTATTGCTGATAAGGAAATGTTAGTTCAGGTCCAGCAATTAGCAAGTTCCTATATTCAAAAAGATAAGATTCACGGGATTTTGTGTCTATCTGTGCATCCATTGGATTACTTGTCAGCCAGTGAAAATACATATAATTGGCGTTCTTGCCATGCGCTTGATGGTGAATATCGTGCGGGCAATCTCAGTTATATGACTGATGATGTAACCATATGCTGTTATATTAGGGGCGAGGATGAGGTAGTTTTACCGCATTTCCCACCTTCTATTAAGTGGAACTCTAAAAAATGGAGAATGTGGATCCATTTGGATTCAAGCATGAACTGGTGCTTTCTTGGTCGTCAGTATCCATTTACACTTGATGGGATTTATCAAAAAATCCAAGAAACCCTTCCTGGCATTTGGGAACCATTTACCGATCTTACTCTTAATGACATTGAGAAAAATGGTGTCCATTATAAATTAAGTGATGGATATTTCCTTCTGGGACAGGGATTTGACACATATAATATGGTCAAACTTAAAGATTTTATAAAAGAAGGTTCAAAGTTAAATTATAACGATTTACTTTATTCCTCATTTTATAAACCAATGTATTCATCACGAAAAGATATGCTTTATCTTCCGCATCATCCAACAATGACTGTGGGTCATAAAGTAAAATGTTTGTGCTGCAATCGTGAAGAAATTGAGCCAGGAGATAACACAATGGTATGTTATGATTGTGGCGTGGATCTTGGGTTAATTCAAGATGGAATTACTTGTCCATATTGCGGAGAAGTATATCGTGAAGATGATATGTATGAATTGCATGATGGAACCTTAATTTGCCGCAACTGCATTGATAATGGTGATTTTGCTTATTGTGTATCTTGCGAAGAATGGTTCTATAATGACGATGTAGTCTGGTCTGAAAAATATCAAGAATATTTCTGTCAAGACTGCTTTGAAAATATTGCTGAAGAAGAAGCAGCATATTGCAAGAAACATCATATATATGATGACGAAGACTAGAAAAAATAGGAGGAAAATCCATGGCAAAAGGTGCTGAAGCAAAAGCCAATGTGGTCCAGCGAATCCAGGCCGCATTTGGAGGAGACTTTATCGGAGAGTTCGATAAAAAGATATACGTATGGAGCACAGAGGGTGGAGAAAAGGTTCAGGTAGCTCTTGCGCTTACATGCCCCAAGGTAGCTGTGGGCGTAATTAATCAATCCACTACACAAGATTTTGAAAATCCTACGATAGCAACAGCAGCTCCTACCAGTTTTGAACCAGTAGAGTTCACTGATGCTGAGCGTACGACAGTTGAAGATCTTATGAAAAAGTTGGGACTATAATCCCAACTCTTGTGCGCCCTTAGCTCAATAGGTGAGAGCCACAGTCTTATAAACTGTATGCCCTAACAAGGTTCAATCTGAGTTCGAGTCTCAGAGGGCGTATTTTGATTTTTTAGAAAAATTTTGCTATAATATATATAGAAAATAAAAAGGCACTATTCAGCAAGTAATTAACTTCGCCAAAACAAATATAAGTCCTGGATCAAGAAGTCCCCAGGCTAGTGTCTTGATTTTTTGGGTTGGTAGTGTAATTGGCAGCACAGGGATCTCCAAAATCTCTAGTCTGGGTTCGAGTCCTAGCCTTCCTGCTCAAAAATTTTTGTCTTTCAAGGACAAATCTTTTTCAAACAACTAACACGATTTTTAAGAACTAACACAAAGATGTAGTAGGAGGGAGCAAATATGAGTCGATCTTATAAGAAAAGCCCTGTATATACAGATGGTTCTCCTGGAACTACTCAAGAATCTAAAAAATTCGCAAATAAAAAAGTGCGTAATACCGATGATATTCCTATGAAGGGAAATGCTTATAAAAAAATTTCTGAGTCTTGGGAGATTCATGACTATAAGAATCGTTGGACTTGGGAAGAAGCAAAAGCCGCATGGGAACGTGGAGATAATGAATATCTCAGAGAACATTATCCAACTCTAAAAGCGTTTTATCGCTATTGGTTAAAGTGTTGTCGTTCGAAATAACCAAATGGGGCTCTCCTTATTTTATGGGGTTAAAGGTTTCATTAAATAATTTAATGAAATGGTAAGAAGTCTATAAGTAAGGAGGAGATATGATGATTAGAATTGCATAGGCAGCCTCGTCTGAAACTGGAACTAAATTCGGTACTGCGCCCAATTAGCGCAGAACTGGAGTTACAGTTGCAAAACCAGGAGGCAACTTAGATGGCGAATTAAATGTCATCAATTTTTCTGGTGGCTGGGAAGCAGTATATCGTCCAAAAGATAGTAAAGTCGCAGAATTTATTGCTAACTTTATGATGTCTGCCGTTGCCAATGGAAGTCATATTGGTTATTCTCAAGACGCAACTCGTGTTGGAGTTTTCGACTAGTGCGCTAAAATGACATTACCAAATCCAAGTATGATTAATATTCCTGTTAATTGTGACTGTGCCACATTGGTTGGCGCAGCCGTTTATTTTGCTGGAATAAAATTAAGCTCTTTGAGAAAACTTTGCACTTGGGAAATGGATGATGTGTTATTGAAATCTGGCAAATTCACAAAATTAACAGATAAATAGCTCCTTCAATCCGGTGTTGGAATAAAACGTGGTGACATCCTTTGGAGAACTGGGCACACTGCTGTGGCACTAGACTCTAACGATCCTCAAGTACCCACTGGAAACCAATCTAATACACAAGGAGGAGGACACACTATGATTTTCCCTGAAGACCCATCGAAGTTCTTAAAAGAGAACGGCTTGCGCACAAAAGATTTAGACGGCAATTCTTGGTATGTATATTCTCAAACTGGTACTGCTACCTATCCATTAGCTAATGATATGACTTATCTTGTAACATTTTCTAATAGAAGTAGCACATCATCTGGAAATGACGCTGCATGGATTGTCGCGGCCAATAGACTTGGCTCTCATTTGTATGCACTTAAAACTTCTGCATCTACTAAAGCAAGTGTTAGTGGATTAAATCTTACGATTACCAGAGGGGCTCAATATGGTAGAGTAACTATTACTCGTCTATCATAATTCATTTTCTATATTATACAATCTTTTTTTATTTTTTGAAAAAATTTTGTTATAATATATATAGAAAATGAAAGAAGGTGAATGGTATGAGTTCCTATTTGAACTTTTATGCAAGAGCAAATAACATCTTCATTCCATTAGGTAGCTATTCCAGATCGTCTCAGATGTATCGAGAGATTAACGACTTGGTACCTTATGAGAAGATTAGAGCTATTACGCCTCAAGACCTGAAAGATTATATCAACGATCTGAAAGAGGCTGAACGCAGAGTCCAGAAGATGAAGCAAGAAGATGAACAGCGTATTCAATTAATTATGAGTGCGGCCAACTCTACCTTGCAGGAAAAAATGGAATATGTGGAAGAAATCCGAGCCAATTTTATGGAAATGGACGATCTTATTGAAGAGTATTCTTCCGCAGTAAGCACTCTCCAGGTTTATCTGGACATGATTAATGAGTTCAGATTTTCAGGTATGTACTTTGACAACAACTATGAACACTATATCTACGCTGGGGTTGAAGCCAATGGAGATATGGAAAGCATTGTTGGAGAATAAAAAATCGTGAATTGATTTTTTGGAAAAAATTTGATATAATATATATGTAAGATAAAGAAAGAGTGGCTAGGGTAAGGTCCCCAGTAAGTAAGCTTGAACAGCCAACCACCTTTCAGGATCCTGGGAACGAGAAGAAGGCCAACCGGCATCTGACTTTTACAGATGGGAGCGTTCCTAAATAAGCCCTCATAGCTCAGCGGTAGAGCACTCGGCTGTTAACCGAGGTGTCGGTGGTTCGAACCCATCTGGGGGCGCGAGAGGGGCTACAACCTCAAAACCAACAATGTAGTTCAGCGCTATGGCTGGTAAAAAGCATAGACGGGTGGAGGGCCGCACGCGTAAGGAGTAGGCGCCCCGTTACAGAAACCGAGAATCTGGATTGCCACAATTAGCAAGACAAATGATTGCGGAGATGAAAAAGTCCCGTTAGGGTGGTTCCCAACTTTAGAGAGGATAAATATGGATTAGCCAGAGCGTGCCTGGCCACCCTCCTAGGTTATACAATCGCGATTCTATAATCGGGCTGGGTGATACAAATAAGACTGGGCCTGCAGAAAATCAGCATACCAATTCCAGCGCTGCAGCAAATAGTCCATCAATGCCTCTCGACGAGCTCCATTGGCGCAATTGGCAGACGCGTCTGACTTAGGATCAGAATTTTGTGGGTTCGAGTCCCATGTGGAGTACTAGCCACCGTGCTCAAACGCGCGTGAGCTTCCGATTTCAGGTAGAACTGTGCAACCGATTTGATGCACTATTACCAGAGCGAGTATAGGGAGTCATGACCCTACTAAAGTTGACGAATAAAAAGTAGACTGGGGCGTTTAAGGACAGAAATCGGGCGGTGGTGATGAAAACAGATTGGGGTGGCGCCTTGGGTGCCGAAGTAGATACTGTATACGCTGCGACATGCCGTAGATAGTATATGAAAAAGCACTCAAAATAGCCTTTTGGCCTCGTAGCTCAGTTGGTTAGAGCGCCTGCCTGTCTTGGTCATTCATAGAGAATGTCTTTAGAGAAAGGATTTGGTGTAATATGGAATTAAACCCTTCTCAGATAGGACAAATTACCGAATTACAATGTCAACAATTTTTAATTTCACAAGGTTGGAATGTTTTAGTTCCAATTGGAAATTATTTAAAGTATGACCTTGTAATCGAAAAGAACCAAAAGTTTTATAGAATTCAGTGTAAACATGCAACAGAATTAGAAACTGGTTTCCGAGTACGAACCAGATATGACAAACGAGATAATGGATCTGTGAAAAAAGAAGTCTATACTATTGAAGATATTGACTATTTTATGACAGAATATAAAGGTAAGTATTATTTGTTTCCTCCATTTGGTACAAATGAAACAACCTTTTGGACAGTTCCTCCTCGTCAAAAAACTTGCAAAATTGCTCAAAATTTTTATGCTGAAGACATTCTGGCAAAACTATGAAACTAAGGCACGCAGGAGGTCACGGGTTCGAGCCCCGTCGGGGTCGCTTCCCCGCCAGATGGCCGGGATACTTGTCAGAGAAAACTGACGAAAAAATCAGCGTTAACACGGATTTAGCACTTAAACTACCACCGGCAGGCAGCTCAGTGCACCCCTGATATGTGGCATGAAAGAGCGGAAAACGCTATACCAAAGAAGCGAAGTAAAGTGCATTTTTAATATCGCTCTCCATCAAATATGCGCGGGAGACTTGGACAACTGTAAGAGCAATCCTCATAAGACAAGTTGAGGCTGGTATCGACATATGACGCGCTCTTTAAAAGACGAGTTGGTATCCTGTATAGGTATTAAAATAGACCCGAAGCAAGAGGCCGAGTAATATCCGCAACTCTTCCTCGTCTTATAACCCCCTAATAAGGTCAGTAGGCAAGCATTAAAAGCCAAGAAGAGAATAAAGCCCAGCTACTGGAACATATTGAGGAACAACTCAACAGGGTAAAGACCCAGTACCAAGTTAGTGACTCCAGTTGGGATGCGCGTGATTGAAACTGCACGCCTGACCTTTTCTAAAGGAGATTTTATGTATAAAACATATGAAGTCAAATTCCAATATGCTGATTCATATAGTCATTGGAATTGGCGCAATCAGCAATGTACTGTTTCGGCAAAAGATGAAGATGAAGCGGTTTTCAAATGTATCAAGATGTATGGTCTTGGTTATGACTGCCAATATAAGATCATCTCCGTCGAAGAAGCGGCTTAACGCGAGATTAGCTCAGCTGGGAGAGCATTTGCCTTACAAGCAAGGGGTCAGCGGTTCGAGCCCGTTATCTCGCATTTTTAGGGCCGTTATATCAGTTGGGAGATAGCCTCCCTTGCAAGGAGGAGGTCAAGGGTTCGAGTCCCTTACGGTCCACGCAATATGCCGGAGTGATGGAACTGGCATACGTGCTTGACTCAAAATCAAGATTTTGTGGGTTCGAATCCCACCTTCGGTACTAATTTGAGCATTTTTGGGGGCGCAGTAGAAGCCTGCCGATTCGTTGGTAAGTCTAAAGGAGCTGTTTAGATACTGCTGGTGATGGAGTGTAAATACCGGAAACGCAACTGCCCCGCCAAAAGTGCTCAAATTGATTTTTATTAAAAAATTTGGTATAATATATATGTAAGATAAAGAAAGGAATAAAGGTCATAGGAAATTACTGGGACAGTTTTGATTGCGAAGTTCAATGTGAAGAAATGTACAGCGAAGAATATGACCTGTCCGATCTGGAAGATTAACATATAAGGCTCGTTCGGCAAGTGGTCTAAGCCGTCAGCCTCTCACGCTGGAGTCACAGGTTCGAATCCTGTACGAGTCATCTGGCCCCTTCGGCAAGTGGTATAAAGCCATCATCCTTTCACGGTGAAGTCGTGGGTTCGAATCCCGCAGGGGTCATTGACCCGAGTAGGTCATTAAACTACTTTAGTATCTTCCTTTCTTGTGGGAGCTGGGCACCTCCTCAAAAACTGCCTTTTGCCTACCCGAGTAGCTTAGCCTGGTAAAGCAACTCCTTCATACGGAGAAGACCGAAGGTTCAAATCCTTCCTCTGGTACGAGCGGAGAATACACTCCGCAAATCCGGCCGCGTCATGGCCGGGCCATGATGAGAGACTCTCAACCGCGTCCATCCCGGCTCGGTATAGAAATGTATCGGGAGAGCAAGGATAACTGTATTAAGGAAAACCCTCCGTAACAATGGATCTGATCAATTCATTAGAAGGTACGTAAACCCTTCACTTGCACTTTTGAAAATTTTTTGTTACAATACATAAGACAGGTTCAGCAATTTGAATAAGCATTTGTCTGGTAAACAAAAGAAGCTAACAATTCTGTCTTGATTTTTACGACGCGGGGTGGTAGCAGTCTGGAAGCTCGTCTCCCTCATAAGGAGAAGGTCGTGGGTTCAAATCCCACCCCCGCTACTCAGTCGCTTACAGCAATTTTTTACTTCCGTCTGTAGGGAGAGTAGCTCATTAGGTAGAGCGTTTGCATTGGGAGCAAAAGGTAGTTGGTTCAAATCCAACCTGAAACATGCGACTAGCCTCAGGCCTCTGTAGCTCAGAAGGTAGAGCAGAGGACTGAAAATCCTCGTGTCAGTGGTTCAATTCCACTCGGAGGCATAAGTAGCACTGTATAAGCATAAGAACTGCGAGTTGAGATCCTGGTCTTTTCCTGTTATCTTTAATGAATTGCCACATTTTCAAAGACAGTAATCATTGGCAGACCAGGCTGCAGGACGCCATCATTCAAATATAGTGTTGCCTTCAGAAAGAACAAAACTATTTCGTTAGGGAGAGTTTTTTAACTCTGATTGTCATTTGTTGGTCACGAAGTTCCTTCTTGATTTCCTTTCCCTTTTTCTAATGACGATTCTTCTTTTTACTCCCTACTTTTCAAATATACATATGCTAATGCGGCCAATGGCGGTTCCAAGCCCGTAACGCAGAGGAGCATATTGCAAGGGTATTGCTAATACTATGATTGACTTTAGCGCTGTATAAATGAGTGGGCGCGTTCGAGTATTGAGCGCCCTTGCAATATTTTTTTGGGGAGGTACTCAAGTAGGCTGAAGAGGGCGCCCTGCTAAGGCGTTAGACGGAGTAATCCGTGCGCGGGTTCGAATCCCGCTCTCCCCGCTCTCATATGAGCAATCATAATATCTAAGTAATTAGGAGGGTAATAAAATGTATTTATCTATGTAGGGTAATATTGGACTTGGTAAAGCTATCGAATATTTTACCAGTCATCAAATGACAGTTTGTATTCCATTAAATGATACTCAACCATATGATTTAGTTGTTGACTTTAATGGAGAACTAAAAAAAGTTCAAGTTAAAACAACTCGTTATTCTGAAACACCAAACACTTATACTGTTCAATTAAAAAGTGCTGGTGGAACGGCTAATAAACAAGTAAGACCATTTGATAATACTAAATGTGATTATGTTTTTGTATTAACTGGAAATAATAAAACATATTTAATTCCATCAAAAGATATAACTGCAAAAAACGGTATTACTATTGGAAATAAATATACTGAATATGAAGTTTTTTCAAAAACTTTATTAGAATATGCAATGGAGGGGTAAGCCTAATTGGTAAGGCATTCGTTTGGAAGGCGAATAGTAACCGTTAATAGCGGCGTAGGAGTTCAAGTCTCCTCCCCTTCGTTTGAAGTAATGGAGGAATATAATGGAAGAATTTGCTGGATATATTAGTAGAATTGCCATAGGCGGAAAACTATATAAACTCAAATGTGAAGTTATTGAAGTTCATCCTATTACTTGTAAGAAATGTGGCGCACCCTTTGAATTAAAATATGGCGAAGGTAAATGCGAACATTGTGGAACCTATTATACTACCAAATTTGAATTGGTAGAAAAGATTTAAAGGAGATCAATTTATGACAGATGTAAGACTAAAGATCTCACCTCCATGGGTCACATATATCAATAAGCTGGAAGCCCTTTTTGATGGCGATCCGCTTATCGCATTTAATGTGAATTATAATGGCGAGAATGGCCCAGAAGTAGTCCTGGCTACTACAGATGGTGATAAGGCAGCCGCACTTGTGAAGCTGCTTCCAACCGAAATCGATTTCGGTAATGTTCCTCTTACAATCGGTGTTGATTGCCCTACTATGAGCAATCGTGCGTTTGTCTCAAAGAAAGAGCTTTTTGAAGTTGCTTTTAAAGGAAATCCTGCATTTGCATATGCTGTAAGTCCTATGGAAGATGGCTTCAACTGGCTAGCCGTAACCTATGTCGTATTTAAGAATTGTGTTGTACAGTTCTTCAATGACAATCTGAATGATTGCCATGGTATTGTCAGCACCCTGTATCAAGATATCGCGAAAGAAATTTTCGACGATGCTGGAATCACTGGCTGCTATTATAATACTGACATTGAGGTTGGCAAACTTGGCATGCCTCTTGGCGAATGGCCCTAATTAAATAGGACAGCCTTGTTGGGAGGCCAAGTTTCTTGGTCTCCCTTATTTTATCTGGTGGATGTAGCTCAGTTGGTGGCAGCGCCAGGTTGTGGCCCTGGAGGTCAAGGGTTCAAGTCCCTTCATTCACCCTTATCCTAAAAAATAAGAGGTGAAACAAAATGAAAAAAATCTTAACAATTTTAATCGTTTTGCTAACTATCGTATTTTGTTCAGGATGTTCAAAATCAGAGTTAGTAACGACAGACACTCTTCCTGAGATTTTTGAACCAACAGTAATTGAAAGAACTATCCCAGCCACAGAAAGTTCTACTGTTGAAATCACCACTACGGAAGAGATTCCCACTACTGAAGAGGAAATGACAACCGAGGAAGAAACCACTCCAGTAGAAGAAGCAACAACAGAAGTCGAAACAGAACCGGAGACTACCAAACCAGCATATACATTTTATGATATTGAACCCCATATCATGTATGCTACAGGATCTGTAAATATCAGAACATTACCAAGTACAGAAGGTGATATTGTTGATGTTGCTCATGTAAATGATGAAATGAATGTAGTAGGAAAATGCAATGAAACTGGTTGGTATGTAATTAATTATAAAGAACAAACTCTTTATATGAGTGATAGGTATTTAAGCGAGCAGAAATATGTACCGCCTACAACGAGTGCGGCGGCGCCTACAACCGCAAAGCCTAGTACCACAATCACACAGACGCCCGCCGCAGGTTTTACATATCTCTCAATTTGTGGAGTATGTCCAAATCGAGATTATGAACTTTATCTTTATAATCAACTAAGCAATTTGGGCCTCTCCTGGTGGTATCCATATGCGGTGGCGCAAATTTTCCAAGAAAGCCGCTGGAATCCTAATTCCACTAATGGTCGAGATCACGGTATCTGTCAATTTAAAGGCATTTATTTTGCCGATCGCGCAAAACACTTTGCTGGAATGGACAATGCCGACATCTGGAATCCATATGATAGTCTTAAAGTATATGCCTACTATATAAAAGCTATCTTAGCGGCAACAAATAACCAGGTTGATGCAGCGCTTTCATTTTATATTCGAGGCGATTCATATGGTTGGGATCAAACATATATTGATCACGTTATGAATTGGTATTATTGTTTGACCGTGGAAGAATGATCCCTTAATTGATTTTTTGGAAAATTTTTGGTATAATATATATAGAAAATAAGAGAAGATCTTCTTAGGAAATCCATCGGTTGTCCTGAACTCAGTGCGCACGAGTGATCAGGCCGGTAGGGAAACTTGGAGAGCTGAGGCGGTGGATATACTCTCCCCTCTTTGAGGTAAGTTATGATATGGGTTATCTTAATCATAATAATCACAACGATTTATCTTTTGGTTAAGACAAAAGATGCAAAAGGTTGCGATTTCGATTGTGAACATTGCCCCTTCCCCGAATGCTCGGAAGAGGATAAGAAATGGCTGTTTGAGCATTCCGACTGAGTCCCAGTAGCTCAGGGGAGAGAGCATCGGTCTTCTAAACCGAGTGTCGAAGGTTCGAATCCTTCTTGGGACGTTCTATAATAGGTGAGTAGTGAAGCTGAAAGCACAACAGTGAGGTTCGAAAGCCTAAAATAGGTTTAGCTAAGCGGGTTTTGAAAGTAACGCCGTACAATACTCGGATAGCTTTCGGTGTCCCCCGAAATGACACGAAAAACATTGTTTGCGCCAACAGGCAATGTATAGCGCCAAGTTTGGCGACTTGGCGCTTTTATTCAAAAATTTTTTGGACGAAGTTCGTTTAACAAAAGTTCGTTTTTTTCATAAATATTAGAAAGAAAAGGAGGTTTTGTTATGGACTTAACGAAATTTAAAGTATATGATAAGCCATTAAAAAATGGTACATTAAATGCCGATTTAATTAAATTACGAGGACATAGGTGTGAATGTTGTAAAAATGAAACATGGTTAGATCAACCAATAACATTACAAATTCATCATTGTAATGGAGATAGAAAAGATAATCGGTTAGAAAATTTAGAATTATTATGTCCAAATTGTCATTCTTATACAGATAATTTTGGAATAAAAAATTATAAGATTAAAGAAGTTTCCGATGAAGATTTAATTCAAGCATTACAAAATAATCCTTCAATTCGCCAAGCTTTATTTGCGGTTGGATTAGGAGATGCTGGAAATAATTATCAACGAGTAAGAAAATTAGTTCAAAATAATCCAGATATTCTTATTTTGAAAGAACAAAAAAGAATAAAAGAAGAACCAATTACTAAAACAACAAATAGACCTGAAAAAGAAGTTTTTAAAGCAGAATTACGAAAACATACTTTTGTTGAACTTGGTAAAAAATATGGCGTTTCAGAAGCAACAATTCGTCAAAAATGGACTTCATATTATGGATTACCAACTTCTCGTAGAGAAATAAATCAATTATCTGATGAAGAATGGGCAAAATTATAATAAGCGGGTATAGCTCAATGGAGAGAGCACTTGGCTACGGACCAAGGTTTTGTGGGAGTTCGAGTCTCTTTACCCGTATGACCGACCTGCGGCAAGTGGAAGCCTAACGATAGGGAGGACAGGACCGACAATGCGTGATGTTCTCATTAGCGAAAGCTAAGAAAGTCGAATTGGTTAAGCGGCTATCGCGGAAAGTACCCGCAGGTTGATTTTTTAGAAAAAATTTGCTATAATATATATGCAAAAGATAGAGAAGGCGAGTTAGACGCATACAGCAAAACCTTCAAAGAGATGCGATTGATAAATTTTTTAATGCAAAAAAATTTTTTTTGGCTCACCTTTTGTAGCGTCTAGGGTAATTCGCTGATGTAGCTCAGTAGGTTAGAGCATTCGGCTGATAACCGAAAGGTCGATGGTTCGAGTCCATCTATCAGCATAATCAAGTTGTTTCATTTTGGTGCAACGCATAGTTATTTAGTCATATTTGAGGCTACTTTAGTAAAGCTGTTGTTGAATGGAATTTGAGAAACAGCCAAGATGATAAGACTTGCTATTCCACCACCTGGTACTGAATGATGTTTTGCGGTTCATATCCGCTACTCTCGGGACTCCGTTGAGAATAATCTACGAGTGATTGTAGGCAATAGTAAGTGGACTTAATAAAGCCAGGGAACTTCAGACATATAGTCTGCCAGCGAGGATTGGGCCTCGCATTATAACGGGGTGTGGCTCAGTTTGGCTAGAGCGCCCGGTTTGGGTCCGGGAGGTCGCAGGTTCGAATCCTGTCACCCCGACTCGACAATAACGGATTGTCGATGCTGTTTATTCTCTTGTTCTTTTTTATTTAGACTTCACAACTGCAAAGATTTCAAGATTAAAATTCTGGATCTTTCTATATAGAAGAAAGGAGTTGCATAACCTCCGGGTTGTGTTAATCTAACCGTAAGATACACGTTAGTGGAGAGTTCAAACGAAGGCGTGTTGACGGGAAATATTCGTTAGAGAACTTTGGAGTCTAGTGAGAATAATCTCAAATTGATTTTTTATAAAAAAAATGATATAATATATATGTAAGATGAAAAAGAAAGACCCACACAGCAAAACATAACGCAAGTTATATGTTACGGGTTCGAATCCCGTTCCACACGCCACAAAAATTGTGTAGATAGATCAATGGTAGATCAATGACTAAGAGCTGGGTCTTGAGTATAGGGCCGTCGCCAAGCGGTAAGGCACAGGACTTTGACTCCTGCATTCCGGTGGTTCGAATCCACCCGGCCCTGTTCTGGCATTACAGTTAGAAATTGTATATAAGGCCAGCAGAAATGGTAGGAAGTAGGATTAGAAGAGTCCATCTTTTAAAGAGCGATTTGCGGCCGCGGGGTGAATCCTTGGGCGCAGCCACACTACCGAGGTTTGCGGTCAACCTTTAAAACCGTTTTGGGTAGGTAGCCTAGCGGCGAAGGCGGCAGACTGTAAATCTGTTACACGAGAAACACCGATGGTTCGAGTCCATCTCTGCCCACTTAAAATTTTAAGGGTAAATGGCGAAAAGAAGAAGACGCAGGGGACTATTTCCCCGGATAAGAAGGTACAGCTTATCGTGTAGGTGCAAGTCCTGCTTTGCCCATATGGGAGCATCCGAGAAGCGTCCACGTCGCGCTCCTGGATTTCTTGAGAAAGAAAACTAATATCTCGGCGGATTTCCTTTCAAAAATCCTATATTGTGATTGGGTACCTCATAATATAGGTCAGTGGTAGCTGTTTACTTATTGCGTGATATGGCATTATTAATGGTAACGTGGCGGCTATGCAAGTGGAAAAAAGGACTACCAATTTCCTTTCCAAGGCCCATATCTGGTGTAAGAAGAAACTGTATAGAACGCTCAAGTCTCTGATATAAGTATAACCCATGGCTGATGGTAAGCGGCCCCGTAGGTAAAGCCCGTGAACGGGGAGAGTGAGGCAGCATATGGCGACACAAGTTAGCGCATATGAAGTAAGCTTAACGGTGATGACTTATATCAGAGATTTTTTATTGATTTTTAGTAAAAAATTTGTTATAATATATATGTAAGAAAAAATAAGGGCCTGTCAAGGTTTCGACGGGGTTAAGAATGATATGATTGCGCTCGGGTGATGGCGTTACCATCAAAAAACTCTAAATATAAACGCAAATTACGCTTATAGAATGGCTGCTTGAGTTCAGCCCCCAAAACGTAGGTAGATCACGATGGTAGCTACTGAGGGTCGAAAACAATCGTATGACGTGCATCAATTTTATTTCCATTTTTTAATCAATTAACAGCGTAAACAATCATATTTAGTATTAGTTTCGGACAGGGGTTCGACTCCCCTCAGGTCCATTATATGCTCCTCTGGCGCAATTGGTAGCGCAACGCACTTGTAATGCGTAGGTTAAGGGTTCGAGTCCCTTGGGGAGCTCTAGGCGATAGTTATAATGCTATTCTCAAGACGGCAATCAACTTGTATAGACGTATATAAGAGTTGACCTACTTGTGCGATAGATCGGCGGCTTGGCCAGCTGCGTAGAAAACACGCCCAAAGGAGGGCGAGAGTGTTGGTGCAAATCCAACTCGCCTAACCAGCAGGTATAGTATAAAGGTTATTACAGGCGCTTGCCAAGCGTCGGATGCGGGTTCAATTCCCACTACTTGCTCTTTCTAAGCAAATAGAGATTAAACAATGTGCGGCTGGCGCACCTAAGCGCTTCGATTTTCGCCTTTTGTATACGGAGGGCGCGATTATGAAAAAATACTTATAGTATCAACCTATCACAAAAAACACTTTGCCTCAATATTTATAGGAGAAATTTGGAACAGGAGTTACAATTGTTCCTTAGAAAGAGCGTGTGATTAGTAACGTAACCCCCCTTCTTCAAGAAGATTATGGGCTGGCCAGTGATTGCACAATAACTTCTATGACTTGTCTATTGGAGTATTTGTATCGTAAACCAATCCAATAGATATACGATATTGTTGAGGCTAATGCAAGAAAATTTGGTTATACTGGAAACTTTGGCACCATTCCATTTTTTATCAATGCTGTTCTAAAAAGGTCAGAAAAGCAACTTGTGAATAAAGAAACAAAATGGAAATCAGGTTATTTGAAAGGTATTGGATATAGCTTTAATACGATCGTTAAACTAACTGAATAGAATAAGCCAATGATTCTATCATTGTGGAATGATGGTAGAGGATATTATAAAGACCACTCTATAACCGCTATCGGTTATGCACAATATTTAGTCAATGGAAAGCAACAAAGATTTATTATTGTGCAAGATAATTGGCATAAAGAAAAAGCATATGTCGATTATGAAACTCTTTGCGTAATTAGTTCTTTGAACTATTATTGATATAGATGTTGGGTGCCATAAGAAAATCGAGAAAACGGCACCCACACGTGTGGCTGATCACGATAAAAATCAGCACTTGCTCCCATAGCTCAGCAGGTAGAGCGCATCCTTGGTTTAAAAATCTGCTTTATGCGACTCCAAGAAAGGAGAAACATATGGTAGAATTAAGTACAAAACAAAAAGGCAATATTACAGAAATGCAATGTGCTATTGCTCTTATGCAAAAAGGATATAAAATTAGTTTTCCTTATGGAGAAGATTGTAAATATGATATGATTGTTGACACAGGTTCAAAATTATATCGAGTACAATGTAAAACTGCTTCTCCATTAATGAATAAGGAAGATGGTTTTAAATTCAAAACTCGTTCAACAGTAATTACAACTCACGGAGCAAAAGCTTCATCTTATTCTGAAGATGATATAGAATTATTTGCTACGATGTACGAAGGAAAATGTTACATAGTGCCAGTTCAAGACTGTGGAAATAATGAAAAAACTTTAAGATTTCATTATCCTTCAAATGGACAACGCAAAGGCATTTCCTTAGCTGAAAATTATGAATTGGAGTTAAGTAAAGCGTTTGAGTGATTTTTAAACAAAGGATGAGGTCCGCGGTTCAAATCCGCGTGAGAGCTCTTAGGCTAGAAATAGCTAAAGTGATAAAGGAGAATTATTATGAGTCAGTATAAAATCTATCATGATGATAAGAATAAGGTCGTTGCTGTTTCTAGCTATGCCGGCAGAACTGTCCGCGGTGTGGCGAAGTGCGACCCGAGAGATAATTTTGACTTAAGTACCGGCGTAATGCTTGCGCAAGCCCGTTGCGGTTTGAAGGTCGCTGAGAAGCGTGCGGCCAGGGCATACCGTGAATTTGCCAAAGCAGGGGAGGCAGTGAATGTAGCCTGCCGCAGACTTGAAAAGATGCGTGCATATGTTGAAGATGCCGATGTAGCTCTGCTTAATGCTCAAAATATGGTAACAAATATTGAGAGCAACTTGAGTGTGGAGGTTTAAGCCTAATTGGTAAGGCAGTGGTCTTGAAAACCACCAGTAACCGTGAGAGCGGTGTCGGGGTTCGAGTCCCCGAGCCTTCGCCAGATATTAACACATTGGTCAAACATGACTAATGTATTAACATAAAAATTTATATATAGTGATGGAACAACGCCCCGTATTCTAATGGTAAGAAAAGAGTCTCTAAAACTCCAGGAAGTGCGCCTCTGAAGCGTAATATGTGGGTTCGAATCCCACCGGGGCTGCCATCACTATATATAAAGGAGTATAATATAATGCCAAAAAGTAAAGTTTATTCAGTATCTGATGAAGAATTTACTGCCATTATTCAAGAAAGTAATTCTTATGCAGAATGCGCCAGGAAAATTGGTTTGTCTGATAAAGGTGGTAATGCAACTACTTAGTTAAAAAAGCGTATTGCAGAATTAAACTTATCAACAGAACATTTTAGTAGTGTACTTGGTATGCATAAACAACATAGATATGATCTTAAAGATATTCTAATTGAAAATTCTACATATGCTAATATATCTAGACTTAAAGAAAGATTATTACAAGAAAATAAATTAGAATATAAATGTGCTATTTGTGGAAATAATGGAAGATGGTTGGATAAACCATTGTCACTTCAATTAGATCATATCAATGGAAATCATATGGATCATAGATTAGAAAATCTAAGATTTTTATGTCCTAATTGTCATGCTCAAACAGATACTTTTAGTGGTAAAAATAAAAAACAATTAGGGGAACAAAGTATATCATAATTGATTTTTCCTAAAAATTTTGATATAATATATATAGAAAAAATAAAGATTACCAAATAAAAAAGACGGATCCAGCAAAACATTCTTCAAGAATTTTAGCGCAAATGGTTTGCAAATTGTCTGTAAAACAATCTTTTTAGGTTCAATTCCTAACATAAAAAAATTTTGAGCCGTCTTGTGATAAATATGCGGGTATGGCGGAATAGGTAGACGCAAGGGACTTTAATCTAAGTTCCGTACATTAAGTGCGGACTGGGAAATTTTTCCCAGAGAGTGCCTGAGAAGAAATTCTCAGTGTAGAAGTTGGCTAAAACGGCGAAGGCACTTAGAGAACGCCGTGCTAAAATTTTTGGGCAGACGCTGATAAATTGGCAGACTTAATCTTCATATTATATAGAAGATAAAAGGAGGAATTTATTATGCGTAAATATGACAAAGAATGGCTAATTGAGTTATGTAAAAACAGTTATTCTTATGCAGAAGTATTAAGAAAAGCTGGACGCCAACAAGGTGGCGGTACTCAAGCAACATTAAAAAAGAAAATTGAGGAATATGGAATAGATATTTCTCATTTTACAGGACAAAGATGGCAAGAAAGTCCTAACCAACAAAATAATACTATATCAAGAGAATCTTATTCATTAGATGAAGTATTTATTGAAAATAGTCCTGTAACTCAAAAAGTTCTAAGAGGTTATATAGAACGACATAATATACTTGAGTATAAATGCCAAACTTGTGGCTGTGATGGTAATTGGCAAAATGGTATTATTGCTTTAGAGGTAGATCATATAAATGGTGATAATACTGATAATCGAATTGAAAATCTTCGATATTTATGTCCAAATTGCCATGCTTTAACAGAAACTTATAGAGGTCGTAATAAAGCCCTTAAATTTGAGTGTAGAGAGCATACACCAACCACCTAAACCAAAAGGTATGGTGAAGACGTGCTCCAGACCACAACACATTCAGTGGCTATGGTAACATAGAGTGGTACGAAAATCCCTCGGGTTCGACCCGTGTCGGTTCGAGTCCGACTACCCGCATCCATCTTGACAAAAAACAAAATTTTTGGTATAATATATATGTAAGGAAAGAATTCTGTTTTCCCTTATCTGTTTTCCCCTTGATTGTTTTTGGGTGGCAACGAATAAAGAAACCCAAGTTCCGCGCCAGTGGCGTAATGGTAGCGTGAGACCCCTCCAAGGTTTAGGCACGGGTTCAATCCCCGTTTGGCGCTTAAGGCTCATTACAGCAAATTGTATGATGAAATAATAATAACATTTTGGTTTATAAATTAATTTCTTCAGAGCCTTGTATGTTTCCTTTCCGTTTCCTGGGTATAGTTGGTAATCGTTTTAATCCCTCTCTTTCTTTGATTATCAATTATACCCATTTTTTTTATCAGCGCCCATAACTCAGTTGGTAGAGTACGAAACTTTTAATTTCGGAGTCTCGGGTTCAAGTCCCGATGGGCGCACTAAGGGCCATTAGCTCAGTTGGTAGAGCACCTGACTCTTAATCAGGGTGTCTGGGGTTCGAGCCCCCAATGGCCCAGGAGGTATGAATATGTTACATTATACTTCAATAAGAATTTGCGATTTAAAAGATATAATCGACCAGATGAATCCCGTGAAGATCTTTATCAATGATAGATGCGCCTGGGATGATGATGATGATACTCTGGAAGATTATAATTTAATCTTTGAGCGCACGACATTAGTGAGCAATCTTGAGTTTAAGATTGTTCATTATCACCACAGTTATTGCTTTATTCAAACTGTGAGTAAGTAAAGGATATAATCATGGCAGCCCCCAAGAAAGAAACTTTAGTAAAAGATCTGGAAAATGTAGAAGAATGCCTGATTAGAACAGCCAATAGAGAAGACATATGGCAAGATCGTGTCATTCATGGACTTGCTGAGGCTGTTTATCATCTTCTACTGGCGGAGATTAAAAGATGCGAATCATGACTTCATATTTTTATCAAATAAGGTTTTTCACACCGAATATGATCCCTTTGTCTACAGCGGTCTGGGATCCGCGATGGTTTCATCAAAATCATGACCAGAAGTATCAATGGAAAGATAAAAATGGAGTTTGGAATGGTTTGCGCGCCGAGCCATTTGCGCCGGGCCCGCTTTGTGATAATCTTTGTCGAGGCCCTGAATACTGCGATGGCGGCGATCCTATGAAATGCGCCTTCTTGCGCACATATCGCACACAGTTAGATCAACTTGATTTTAAAGACATAATCAAGCGTATCTATACTATCGGCAAAGCCGTTCAAGAACGAGAGGGATTTGAAGAAGAGCCTATTGTTGTTCTTATCGTCCATGAAGCCACTTCAAATCCTTGTTCTGAACGACGAGTCATTCAAGAATGGTTCCGAGATAATGGATATCCAATTAAGGAGTTTGTAAAGTGAATAAAATAAAAGCTTTTTGTGCAACATTATGGTTTACAATTAAATCAAAAATTGAAATGCTTCAATATCGTATTAAACATGGAGAATTATTTGCGAAATATGAATTAAGTCCTCGTGGAGAGCGCCTTTGTGATTATTGTATAAAGGTTTTAGAAGATGAAAATTATACATATTCTGATTATGGCGAACTTCTTTTACACGATGAATTAAATAGTATGGCAAAAAAATGTAATCTATCAAGACAGGCTATGGCATTTCATGTACTTTATATTTCATTAGGAGTAGCTTAAATGGTGAGGTAACATATGCAAGTCATTAAAACTGGTGGACATAATGAAATGTGCGGCGGGTACAGCTATACTTATAAAGTACTCTGCGACACAAATACAGTAGAAGATGTTTTGGAAGAAATTAAAGAATATACTTCTCAAGATCGACAGTTCCAACGCAAAGGCGAATTTGGGTGTAATGACAATGGCGGTGCTTGGGGTATTTATATTAATCACAAAACATATATTAGCACCTGGCTTGGTCAAGAACCTAATTATGATCCCGAAGATTTGAAAAAAGAAGTGAAATATGTCTATGGCTCTGGCGGATGGTATTGCGCCATTGATTTTGACATTATAACTGAAGATTAAGGCGTAGTAGCCAAGTGGTAAGGCAGCGGACTGCAACTCCGTTATCGTTGGTTCGAGTCCGACCTGCGCCTTTAGAAAGAAAGAGAGATATAAATGAGTTTTTTACAAGAATTACAATCATTAACAAAAGAAGCAGAGAAAATTCAACATCAAAAAAAATGGGAACAAGAAATTTTAAATCAAATAGACGCAGAAAATTTATATAATTTACTTGTTCCTTATTTTAAAGAAGTTGCAGAAATTGGCAAAAAATATATAGCTTTTGATATTCTTTATAGTCCAAATGGTATTATTGGAGTTGATTTTTGGAGTGATACTTTACCAACATCAAGAATTTGTTCTGAAGGTAGATTATTGTTTCAAAAACCTTATCATACTACAATAAAGAGTTTAGATACATATTTTTCTGGACAAGATTTTTGTCAATATAAAATGATTGAAGGTAATACAAAAAATTCTAATGGATATGGTTTTTATTCTTGCTTTTTTAGTTGGGGTCCAAACAATCATTTAATGTTTATAACAAAAAACAATGTTGGAATTAAAAATTCAAATAAAGACATCACAGATGAGCAAAAAGAAAGAAATAAAATGACCGCCGGATTACGCTATGATATATTAAAAAGAGATGGCTTTAAGTGTAAAATATGTGGTCGTTCTGTAGAGGATGGAGTAAAATTACATGTAGATCATATTATTCCAATTTCTAAAGGTGGAAAAACTACATGGGATAATCTCCGTACACTTTGTCAAGATTGTAATTTAGGCAAATCAAATAAATTGGAAAATTGATTTTTTGTAAAATTTTTGTTATAATATATATAGAAAAAATGAGTTTTCCCTTGTCCAAGGGAAGTCAAAAATACAAAAGGAGATAAGAGAATGAACACTTTCATGAACGCAATGAATGATGTTACCAACTTCACTTATACAGAGAATGGTGGAATCACCCACAAGACCACCAGATCCGACCTGCTGGATATGTTTGCGATGGGCGCAGCTTATCGTAATCGTTCCGACGCCGATGTGATCAATCTGTTTAAGAACGCATATCTGGAGAACCCAGTATATGCGCTAAAGTGCCTGTTTTATATCCGTGATGTGCGCGGCGGTCAGGGAGAGCGCAGATTCTTCCGCGTGTGCATGCACTGGCTGGCCAATGCGGATGTAGAAGCGGCTCGCCGCAACCTAATCCACGTACCAGAATTCGGTCGCTGGGACGATCTCTATGAGTTCGTCGGCACTCGTCTTGAAGACGAAGCCTTCAAGATCATGAAGCACCAGTTGGCCCTGGACGTACAGTGCAAGACCCCTTCGCTGCTTGCAAAGTGGCTGAAGTCTGAGAACACCTCTAGCGAGGACTCTCGTATCCTGGGCCGTATTACCCGCAACCACTTCAACATGACCGCACGCCAGTATCGTAAGACTCTGTCTGTGCTGCGTCAGCGCATCAACGTCCTTGAGCGTCTCATGTCCGAGAATCGCTGGGACGAGATTGAATTCGACAAGATTCCTTCTCGTGCCGGAATGATTTACAAGAATGCTTTCGCTCGTCACGACCTGGAACGCGCAAAGAACGAGAACGTTCAGACCTATGCTGAGTTCGCAAAGGACACCACCAAGAAGGTTAATGCTAAGACATTGTATCCTTATGAGTGTGTGGCTGAGGCTCTGAAGCTGCTCCGTGGTCGCTACTACTGGCAGACTACTAATTTGGCTTTAGACGACACCAATCGTCTAATGGTCAACAAGTATTGGGATAATCTGACTGATTATTTCAACAACGCTTCCTTCAACGGAATCGCTGTCGTGGATACCTCTGGTTCCATGGTAAGCAGCGCCGCAAGCGCACCTATCAATGTGGCGATTTCCCTGGGTATGTATTGTGCAGAGCACAACCACGGCCCATTTGCAAATCACTACATCAGCTTCTCTTCTCGTCCTCAGATGATCCGTACCGATGGTATGGACTTCTGCGACAAGGTCGAGCGTATTTATCGTACCAACCTGTGCGAAAATACCAACATCGAAGCAACCTTCGATCTGCTACTCAATGTGGCAACTCGTCCTGGCGTGAAGAAGGAAGATATTCCAAAGAACGTGATTGTTATCTCCGATATGGAGTTTGACAGCGCGGTCAATGGATGGAGCCATCGTTCCAGTATTACCAGCAGCAATGTCGAAACCGTCCTGGAAGGAGTTGCACGCAAGTGGGCTCAGTACGGACTGGAGCTTCCTCATCTGATCTTCTGGAATGTTGATGCTCGTCAGAATAACATTCCAATGCTTGGAAACGGACGCGCAAGTTTCGTCTCTGGCTTCTCGCCTTCCATCTTTGAGACTATCATGTCTGGCAAGACCGGATATGATCTCATGATGGAAAAGCTGAATACCGAACGATATGCTTGCATCCAGTAAACATAAAAAAAATGGGGGACACCTGTAAAAAGGTGTCCCCCTTATTTTTTTATCCTTTACATTGAACCCAACCTGAACCATTATATACATATGGAATTGCTGTTTTCCAAGCTGAACCATCATAAACAAAAGGTATCGCATTAACCCATGAAGAACCATTATATATTTTTACAACTGCTCTTGTATTTGTTAATGTAAAAGTATCTGATTCAACAGTTTTCTTTGTAAATTGTCCATATAATCCATTCCATCCACTTGATGGACGTCTTGCCCATATGAGTCCAAATTTACAAGAACCAGTACCATCAGCATTATGAGTAATAGTTCGATATGCGGTTCCATTTGTTACATGTATACCATTGGAAGTCCAATTATCAATAGAACCAGTTCCTCCTAAAAGAGGTTTATAATTGCTGGTATCATTACACCAAGCGGCCATATGATATACTCCATCTCTATGAAAATCATATTGGTCTTTCCAATCAGATGTATAAACAGTACCAGATGAATTATATCTATAATTTACTTCATCATCATATGTTGCATCTGAATCAAATCCCCAACAAATCCAGTTACTTCTCATTGCTCTCCAAGATGTTGCTGTAGTGCCATTTTTAATACCAAAAAAATAATATACTCGTGACTAATTATTTACATAATCAATATTACCTTCTGTTAATGTAAGCTACCAATACATTGTATAACTGTGCGAACCATTATCATTAGAGTATGTCCAACTTCCAGTTTTTGGATTAGCCATTATTTCTTTCCCTCCTTTTTCTCAATATTGAATTTCACTCCATCATAATATAATCTTGTAATAGAGTGAAACTCTTCCTCTGTGATAACTCCCTTATCAACAAAATCTATCATATCTTTGATAGTATAAACTCCATGTTCATATTTATATTGAATCAAAGTGTAAGTCATATGATCACGCTTCTTCATCAGGTAAATCAGGAATGGCTCCAACAACTTTTTTATCAATTATAAATCCATCAGCAGTCATTAAAATTACAGTTTGCATATCACGACCATTTGTGGTAGTACAAATCTCACTCCAAGCTGCCGCAAATGCGCCGGTTGCCGCAAGTAAAGCAGCATCAATGTTATCTCTATATGCTGCAGCATGTGAATCAAATACCTTTGGATATCCAGAAGCATTAGTCACATATCCACCTACTGCACTTCCAAGCATTTTCTTTTGAACTTCATAAATTTGTCTTTTCATAATTAAGACTCCTTTCATTAAGATCCTTGGATTAGTTGTGTAATATTATTGTCTGATAAGTAACTTAAATTTTGTTCAACCCAAGCGCCATTTACTTTCAGATAAATTTTATTATACTCATTCCAAGAATTATTTTGTTTAATATAAAAATGTGCGGTGACCGCTGCTGCGCTCGCAAAGACGAGTGTATGAGTGGCCGAAATATTAGATAATTGATATGAATAACTAACTGCAGGATTATTATCTTTATCGAAACCATCTTCTCGTTGTAATGAAGTAGTTACATCAATATTATTGTCATATAAAGATACTGAATCTGTTACATTTGCTGGAACCGCAATAATTTTATAATTATCTCCAGCTAAAACAACAGATTGTCCATCGGGGAATAATTTCATTCCTGATGGCCCCGAAGATGTTATATAATAATATGAAACATTACCAAAAACAAAAATCAAACTATGTTTTTGTGTAACATTTGTTAATGTATATGTATAAGATCCACCGGCTGATGTAGCTTCAATACTTAACACTTTCCATTGTAAAGTATCATTATTATCATTTGAAGCATCATCTTTACCATATTTAATATCAATATAGTGTTGTCCAGAAGGCACATTATAACTAATTGTTTGCGCGCTTGAACTGTTTGAAGCCATAGCTAATTGATAATTGCTTGTACTATCAGAAGGAGATGAACTGCCGCTAGACGCAGTTAAACCATCTGTTGCAACAGTAGTATCTAATTTACCAAACATACCATAGTCATAATTTGCTTCTGCATAGTTAATATATTGAATTGTAACTAAACAATCACTTTCAAAATCCATATTAAGTCTTGCCACAGAAGCAGATCTTGATACGCCAGTATTTGTTGAAACATAATAGCCTGTATTTGAATTTAAATTAAATCCATAAGAAGCTCCAGATACTTGAGTTGTAACTGTATAGGTATTGGTTGGAACACCGCCTTGTAATTGAGATGTTATATCAACACCATTGTCTAAAGCTAAAGTTAATTGTGGATCTGTTGGATAAATAGTTATTGTATTATTTGTACCTTCAACCACGCGCGTTGTACCAGTTGGAGGATCAGTTGTGGCATTTATACTTGAAATTGTAATTGGCCAATAGGTTAATTCAGGATCTTCTTCTGGTGGAATAAATACCCCGGCTAAATCTAATAGAATAACGTGCGCAGCACTAATATTAGTAAGTGTATATGTATAATAATATTGTGCATTTGAATTTGGTGTATAATTAACTGTTAATGTAGCACCATAAAATGACCAAGTTGAATCTGTCGTTGTATTTGAAGATCCTCTCGTTACTGTAAATTTGATTTTAATATTATCCAATTCTGCACGAGTCCAACTTGAACCACCATTAATTGTAACAGTACTTGGAGAAGTGTTAGTGCCAGTTACTGAAGTTGATGAACCTTTTGCTGTAGTTCCAGTAGTTAATTGAGCAACATATGATGAATAATAGCTTGTACCTTGAGTACCACCTTTGAATTGACAAGTTACTGAATTAATAGTTACATTTTGCGGGATTGAACTACAATCAAAATTATAGTACATATGTGATTGTGATCCAGACCCTTGTATAGTATATAAAGCACAACGAGTTGAAGAAGTATGGTCTGTTAAACCATTATTTATATAGTTTGTACTATAAACGCCATTTCCACTATCACCAGCAGTAGTATTATAAACCGAATTTGTGCTATCAAATGATGACGGAATAAATGTTGCAGATTGTTGACCTTGTTGAACGGTTTGTCGAACTAAACTTGATGTTACATCAACATCATTATCTGTAACAATATAATCTGAAATATCCTCAACATCAAATGTGATAGTAACACTATCACCTTGAGCTACTGTTGAACTTGCTGGCAAAACAGTAATACCATTTACTGCACTAGTAGCTGTTACATTATATGTCACATATGTATATGTGATTGTAACATCGGCGCCATAAACATAAATATAACCAGTCTGGTTACTACTTACTTTTCTACCATTAACGCGCAAACGCAAATCTTCTAATTCAGATTTAGTCCAAGTACCAGGAGTTAAAGTAGCTATATTACTAGTGTCTGTACTTGTAACACTTGTGCTACTACCTTTTGCCGTGGTGCCCGAATATAATTGAACCGAGCAATTTGATACACGGCTTGTATTGTTGATACGAACTTTTACTTGTGCAGCTACACTTTGAATTGTTGCTCCTTCAGGAATTGCATCAATATCAAATGTGAAATAAATATAACCAGTTGTACTAGTTGATGAAGGAGTTAATCGTGCATATGTAGTAGAACTTATATCAGTATATGCATTACTAATTGCATTTGATGAGGTAGAAAAACTCATATTAGAATTAGAGGTATAACCAGATGGATTGACTGTTAAAGTTGCCATAAATTATGCCCCCGTTGATTGAAAATATAGGTCTCCATTTGCGCCAAGGCTGCTTGAAGGCGCCGAGGAGCCAGTGTAATATGTTTTTAATGTGCTGGAATCAACATAGTTTGACGGAATTGCCGCAACAGTAACAACACCAGTTGTGTATCGACCAGCGGCAACCGCAGTCTATGAACTTGTAGTTGGGGTAACTGTTTTTGCGGCCTGTGTGGTTAATTGCAGCGTACCAGTTGTGGTCCCCGCACTTACATATCCTGCTGTTTGTGTATGAGATGCTGTAACTAATCCTGTTGAAGAATTAATACTTGCTGTCGGATTCGGATGCGTTGTTGTGCTAACAGACTTTGTCGCTTGTGATGCATAATACCCAGCCGGTACGGTCACAGTAGCGCCCGACGCACTCAAATCACTTGATGAGCGTCGTGTAATTCCAGAACCAACATATGTATTACTAATTGCATTAACTGTAACAGTACTTAAACCAGAATATCCAGAATCAGCAGAAATAGTTTGTTGTGATTCTGTTGGTGTAACAGTTTTGCTTTGATTATTTATAGTTGATGCAACTGTAACTTCTGCAGAAGCGTATGATGAGACATCATATGTTCCATTGCCAGAGATTTGTAAAGTTCCTGTTGGAACAACATAATTAGGACCAGCTAAATCATCTGAAGTTAAATAATATAAAGTGTATTGCGAAGTTGGATTTGACTAATTATGAAAATATCCGCCCTAATTAGTACCACTTGAAGTAATAGTTAAAGTACCATTATTATAAGATTCTGTAAAATCTGTATAATATCCTAAATTATTTGTATAAAAATTTGTACCATTTAATATATCAATATCATTATAATCAACTTTTACAACAGTTTCAACTCTATGATACGAAGCTAAAGTAACTGTGGTGTCTAATCCACAAACATAAATAGGAGGATTTTCAACTTCTGGAATTGTAAATTGTCCAGAGGTTGTTCCAGATGGTGGATTATAAGTTGCTGTTTTAAATACAAGATTATCATCATGTCCATATATAGCAATCATTTTATAATTTAATACACTATCAAATACAAGATTATCCATATCTTCCACATAAAATGCAATGTAAAACATTGGATTATAACTTGTAATAGCAACATGAACATTTTCTACACGACATACAGTATTATTTGTATATCGCCAAGCTATTGCTTTTGATGAATCATATATTAAAGCTAAGCATATATTATCTGATAAAGTTGTAACTGGTGTTGTACGATATATAATAAATGCTTTTGGTAAACCACCAGGATAAGTTTCAAGACCACTAGGATTCCATGCTTCTGCTCCTGTCTAAATATGTCCAATATCGGTATTTGAAACAAACCAAGCATTAGTTTCTGTTAAAATAATATTTGCTTCTAAATATTTGCCTTGTGTTAATAATGTTTTAATGTTATTATTAACAGTGGCAATAGTATCCCCTTTATAGCTTACTATCGTACTCATGAGACACCTCCATCATAAACTGGAAGATCCACATAAGTAGCAGAACCAGAACTTGGAGTTAATGTAATGCGATTGCCAGATATTGATAATGTATATGTTGTATTATTGTCAGTTGGTAAATTTTGCCATGTTCCATTATTGGCAAGATATTGTGTGGTCGATGAACCAAAAGTAATAGATGAATTAGTAATTTTAGAAGCAGATTCATCATTTATAATCAGTCTGTCTCCACTTGCAATAGTTGCTGTTGTTGTTATATCACCAGTATTAGTAATATTGCCATGAGTGTGCGTACTACTAGCTAGTACTTGTGATGATTGAGTCCAAGTATAAGTATCTCCCCTCCAAAACCAACAATTGCTTGTTGCTTCCCAAATATAGCTAAATGTCATATTATTATCAAATGTTGAATCTGTAGCACTAGTTATTTTAATATCTCTTAATTCATAAAGAACGGTATCTCCTCCGCTTCCAGATCCATATCCCATAATTATTTTATTATTATTATAAGCATTAACAACGTCAGTCCAATTAACAGTTCCACCAATTTCAACCCAATAGACATCTGGAGTTGGAATTGCTGCATCAACATATGCAGTTGTAGCTACTTTTGTAGAATTGTCATTTGCAGACGGAGTAGTAGAATTTAAACATGCATTTGAATCATATTTAGCAATATTATTAGCAGTTGGGGTTGCTTTTACTGGAGTAAAAGACATATTAACTGGACTAACAGAAGTGGCTAATGGAACATATGTTCCTTCTCCAGTATTAATAGTTTGCTATTTCGCCAAACTTACACCATTCCAAGTTTTATCATCGGCATCTGGAATGGTTAAAGTAACAGCCCCCGTTTGCCCATTTACACTTGTAACTGGCGCAGTATAAGTGATAGCTCCAGATTCACCATTAAATGAACTAACATATGTTGTGTTACTTGGTAAAGCTCCAACATCACTTGCAGTTAATGTGATATCTCCACTTAATGCTTTATTATTTACTTTGGTAGAAGTCGGTACATATCCACTTAAATCTGTGGCAGTACCCAATTCTTGCCATGCACTTCCATCCCAGGCATATTCACTTCCATCAGCAGTAATATGCCACACATCACCAGTAGTATTACCAGAAGATGGCAATGCGCTTACAGTAGCTTTTGTTCCTTTATAATGAAGAACTCCACTTACCATTCCATCAACTTCTGTTTTGGTATATGCGTCAGTAATTCCATATCCGCTTACAGAAGTAGGATGTGAAGTGAGTTCTGAAAATGTATAAGATGGTTTGTTTGCGGCCAGGGCCCACGATTGCACAGCCGGGATATCCGATGTTAATGCGACCGTTCCTGTTGCATCAGGGAACGTGATCGTGCGAGTGTTTGTGCTGGTCGCCGCACTTTTCAAATCAGTATATCCACTTGCTCCCGAAGCACTTGTATATAATCTGATTTGACCTGGTGTAGCAGTAGATCCTAACGTTAATCTCGCAAAATTACTATCATATTTGCTAAATGAAATCAATGTAGGGTTATAAACATTTACTGCTGCATTATTAGTATTGCTAGTTGCAGTACCAATTAAATTATATTCGGTATTGTTTGATCCGGCAGTTGTTTGAATTTGATCAACAACAACAGTACCAGACTCTCCATTAACGGAGGTCACAATATCGCTTGGGACACTACTTAACGCAGTTCTTGCCTAACTATCTGCAATATCATATGTAGTGCCATCTATATTCACAGTATCTAATATTGGATTTGGCATTGCTTAACCTCCTTTTTATAATGGATGATTGTATACATCTGTTAAAACAGCCCAGGTTTGAGCAGCTGCTGAAGTACCTCTTTTTACTCTATATAAATACCCATTTAATTTAACAGTTGTATTTTCTTGATCAACTTTTGCAGCTTGTGCAGTTGAAAAATATGATGTAGAACATCTTGCACTAAGCGTCGGAGTTTTAATTGTTAAAGTTGGTGTAAGCGATGAAGTAGAACTAACAGTCGCCGCAGTTAAAGCTGAAATGTAGCATGGGCTATATGTAGTGTAAGCCATAGATATAGCAGTGCTACTACTATAATATTTACACCAATATATTTGATAAGTACCTTGTTGAATTGCCGTATAATTAAAAGTTTCATCTTCTATAGTTGAAACAGATGATGGTCTTTGGAATATTGCTTGAGCATACAAAGTAATTTCTCTTAAGCATGTAGCCTTGATTGGAGTCCATGTATCATCATAGGCAATATTACAATCACTTACCCATTTAATAACATAATCATAATTTTCCAAATCTAAAGTTTCTTTTGTAGATAAAGTTTCTGAAGCTTTTATAACTGATGCGGTACTGGAAGGAGTCCAACTTGCAAAACCTGTTTGATCTAATGTGGTATTTAATGCATAAACTTGTTTTACTAATTCTGGATTTTCTCCAAGCCAGTTTCCACCAAGATTTAAAATTGCATTGGGCATATTAGCTGGGGTATATGAATTATTAGTACCATTTTTAGTGCGAATTGCATTGGCAATATTGGTATAATTTTGGCTGTCTGTAATTATTAATGACATCAGTAACTCACCCCATCTCCATTTTCAAGACTATGAGTGATATATAATGTCGTTCCATTTACAGTTATAGCAACATAGCTGGCATCATTTTCCAAATCTGAAACTACTGTTGGAATCATACCTCTCGCTATCGCATCTTTTAAATTATAATCAACCCCATTTAATTTTATTTTAGAAAGATCAGCCATTTAATTACAAGCCTCCTTTCGTATTTATCACTAAAGTATCTTCCTCAATATAATATTCCGTATCATTTACAAAAGGAAGATCTCCTACTTTGGTTTTTCCATCACCAATTTTAATACCATTAGGATCAAAATTAGTGTATACAATTATTTCATTTTCTTTTGGAATAAAATTCTTCGCTTTATTCCAATTTTCTTCTGTATCACTTTTCATATATACATATTCTTTATTCATTTTTACTCCTTAAAACAAAAAAACGGGTAGAGGACATAATTATCCTCTACCCGAGAAAAAATTATATCCCCTATCATTTCAAAGTTCTATAATTTATTTTTTTATACGATTCCTGTCATTTCAAGGAATTAAATGAATTCAAATTAAGAATTTACTCCAAAAGTAACATTCGCAGTCTTTGCAGAACTGGTGAATGTAGGAGTAATTGTTTCAGAAGCAACTGTAACTTCACCATCTGTCCCAGCAGCAGAAACTGTAGTTGCAATAGTAGGAGTAACACTCTTACTAGTACCAGAGAAACTACCAGTAAATGTAGGTTGTGTCATAGTAGCTGAAGTGGAAGTGTATGTAGGAGTTGCACTAATAATAACACCAGTTCCAGAGAATGATGCAGAAGCACTAGCAGAAGAAATACCAGTAACAACACTTTCAGTTCCAAAGGTTGGAAGTGAACCACTTAATGTAGGATTTGTATAAGTTACAGCACCAGAAGCAGTAACAGCACTACCAGTTCCAGCAGCGGTTAAAATTAATGTTTCAGATTCATCAGCTCCACCAGAAGCAGTATTATCAGTACCAACAGTAGCAACCATGCCTTCGAGAGCAAAAGTACTAGTGGTATCAGCGGCTTGGCTCATGCTACCTGCGGTTAACTGATATGCAGTGCCAGCACTTGTAACAGTTGCTACTTCACCAGTAGATGGAGTAACTGTTACATTTGTTACAGAAACACTACCTGCTGGAGTATAATTAGGAGTGCCCTCTCCAGCAGCAGCAGAAGAAACAGTAACGCCTGTTGCTTTATCATAACTTGCGGCGGCCGCTGTTCCAGCCGTAATAGAGACAGATCCTGCTGGTGTTACGTCCAAAGCATCATATGTTGCAGGAACAGAAACTGTAGAAGCACTTACATTATAAGTACCAGCCTTACCTGTTGAAATACTATTCATGCTATCTATTGTATTAATAGAAACAGAACCATTATCCTTATATGCGAGAGCTTTTAATCCTAAGGCTTGTTGTAATTCAGCTACAGTAATATTGTCAGCTAAATCAACACCGGCGACAGTAGTAGTCTTTAATACATAAGCTTGTTCAGAGCCAACTTCACGCCAAGCATGACCATCATATAACCATTCAGAGCCATCACTCTCCACAACAAAATCACCAATTGCAGGCGAAGTAACAGCAGTATGATCAGTTGCTGAAATTAAATTTAAAGCCTTTCCAACTTCTGCAACTTGACTAATAACAAAATCATAAACTTGATCAGCGTCTGGAATTCCAGTGCCACCATCGGTAATACTGGCAGCTTTACTATAAGTTACAATATCACCAAATGTATCTAAAATAGTACGTACATCAGCATCTTTCAGATAATATGTAGTATTACCTAATTTTACTTTAGAAAGAACTGGTGTATGAGTATATGTTTGAGCCATTTTTCATATCCTCCTTGTTATAAAGTAAAAATTAATAATTCATTGTCAGCATCAACATCTGTTTTGAACCTTACTACTAACTCATCTGTGATGCTCTTCTGGGTCATTGTACCATCTTCATTTTGACCCATTTCGTTATATAATTTCATTATTCCAGCAACGTCGCTTGATGCGGTGGTTAATGCGGCATCTACTGGAATATATTCTACACCATTAAAGTAATAAACTTTACTATGTGGCCTATCAATATAAAGTTTATTAAACATAGCTTTAAATGGTGTTTGTAGTGTTATATCTTTATAAAAAACGCCATTATTATAATAGCCTTGTAAGACGGCATTACGAATATCTTCATCTACGAATTGCAGTTGAGCATATGTGCTAACACCATCCCCAACTTTAGCTCTTAAGCCATCTCTTGCTGTGTCTACTAACACAACTTCGCCACTCGCAGGAATAAACTTATCTTTTATGGCCTCATAGTTATAATCATTATCTCTACGAAGACGAATAGTTGCGTCGATTCTTCTTTTCTCTGCCAACTTTTTATTCCTCCTCGTCCATAACTTCAGAAGCGGAACCACCATGCACTTCTTTGATCGAAGGAACAATAATATCACCAACTTCATCAGCGATTTGAGGAATACGAGCGGTAATTGCCACATCAAGTTCTTCATCAGAGATCTTTTGCTCAATAATTTCCGTCTTATTGATTATATTAATGGTTGTATAATGAGGCTCTACCCACGGGTAATAAAAGCCGTATAAGTCCCAAGTTTCATTATTATAATGTGAACGATCTTCACTCGCACAAATATAATCTTCTAATGCTCTTGGCATAATAATTACTCCTTTCCATCTTAATAATACTATAAAACACCCTAGTATCCATTTTATCTTAAAAATCAAGTAGGGTCTTTTAAACGCAAATGACCACAGTTCTCGTAAATATCTCTTATTTGATTTTTTAGAAAATATTTGTTATAATATATATGTAAGAATAGGAAAGGAGCGGTAAAATGCGGAAACTAATTTACCAGCTAATAGCCTCTGATGAAGCAAATAATGAAGTAACTTATTGGCTGCATTATGACTATCTTAATCATCCAAAGGTTTATCATTATCTCATAGACATTCAGGACAGTTTTAACGATCCTCGAAATTTTCCTATCAAAGAAGTTTTCATTTATAAAAGTGGCGTATTGCTTTGTAGATGCGTGTATGAACAGACAGAAGTTGTTGAGCTGGAAGGCAATATCTTGCCTATCTATTATGCTCCAGTAGCAGGAGCTGAAATGGTTACCAAGGTAAATCTGGAAACCGATCGCAAATATCGGTATAGATTGAATCTGGAAGAGAATATGGTGCATGAGCACGTCAGGCACAATCCTCTTCAATGGCTTAAACATAAGATTACGGTAGTGGGAGGCTGAAATGATTCTTTGGTTTGATGAATTATATGAGCCTATTACGACTCAAGAAACTGCTTGGGTTACAAGTATCATGGGTGCGGCATGCGCAATGGAAGGCATGCCGATTGATATTGTTGATGTCGATGATAGTAAAGAAGGATATTTATTTATCAAAATGCTTCACGACATTGATTATTTAAAAGATCTGAAACAAGTAAATGTTCATGGACATAACTTATTATCAAGTTATTTAAAAGAGATTTATCAAATTTGCGATTTGGATAAAGTATATGTAACCAATTATCTGCTCCCGCCGGATAAGATGAAGATAAATACGGAGGCATGACATGTATGTAGTTCTTTGGTTAGATGATGTGAGAGAGCCAAATTATAATTGGAATAAATACATATGCGGTTCCAGCTCTTCCATCCGTCCGATCTGGTGCAGAAGCGTCAATGAAGCCAAAGCCGCATATAACCTCTTAAACTTCCTTCCCGATACTGATTTTATCATTGATTTAGATCATGATGCGGGAGATTATGCTTCTGAAGGCGGAGATTATATCAAATTTTTAGATTGGCTTGAAGAAGAATATCCAGAAGATTTTCCTAAAATCATTTGGCATATTCATTCTATGAATCCTGTTGGTATTGCCAATATGAGACAGATTATAGAAAGAAATGGGGCGTATTTAAAATGAAATGGAATGGAAATATTGAGCATTTTGTAGTAACTGGTGATATCCATGGCAATACCCAGGATATTGACCTATTCTGCAAAAATTATGATGTTTCTAAGAACGCTTTAATTATTCTTGGAGACGTCGGATTGAATTATTATCTCAATAAAACCGATAGAAAGAATAAAGAATATGTACAGGGCCTGGGCTGCCTGGTATACTGCGTTCGCGGCAATCATGAAGCGCGTCCTGAGAGCCTGCCGGATATTAAAGAAGAATATGATGACATTATTGATGGATATGTGTTATATGAGGAGCAATATCCAAATATCCGCTATCTAAAAGATGGTGGCATTTATAACTTCAGTGGATATACTGGTTTAGTAATTGGTGGTGCCTATTCTGTTGATAAGCATTACAGACTTGCGCGCGCCCGTGCCAACGGCTGGGATCCCGAGACCCATTGGACCGGCTGGTTTAAAGATGAGCAGCTTTCTGCCCAGGAAATGTTCGATATTCAGAACAATGTTCATGATATGACTTTTGACTTTGTTCTTACTCATACCTGCCCTTATTCCTGGCAGCCCTTCGACCTGTTCCTCGCTGGAGTTGACCAAAGCACTGTTGATAGCTCAATGGAGCGTTGGTTTGATACTCTTAAAGAGGAAATTCACTGGAATTGCGCTTGGCTGTTCGGCCACTTCCATGATGATAGAATGGTACGGCCGCACGTCGAGATGTATATGAATAAATATGACACCCTTGATACCATCGCACAAAGATGGAAAGATTGGGATAATGGATACAGACTCGATTGGTGGCTGCGCCTTGATCCTTGCTGGCCTTTCTGGGATGATGAACGGGCTAAAAGAATTGAAAAGCCGACAATGCAAACCAGATATGAACAGATTTGGGTTCATGATACTGATGTTGATGACGACGATAATGATAACAGCGGAGATGACATTTATAATCTCTGATTTGATTTTTTAGAAAAAATTTGGTATAATATATTTAGAAAATGAAAAAATAGGGATATTTTGCTTATGAGAGGGGATAGTATGTCTGAAGAATATTTTGAAGATTTTGATGAAAATTGGGAAGAAGAAACCGAAGATGAGTATGTCCCTGAAGGTGCTAGCGATTATGATAAGAGCGTAATTGAAAACTCTTATCGTCTAATGATGAAGCAGATCGGCGATTATGATTTGCTTTCATTTGAAGAAGAGCAGAGCCTAGCACAGAAGTCGAAGGCAGGCGACCTGGCCGCACGTAATGACCTTATAACTCACAATTTGCGTCTTGTAGTTTCCATTTCGCGCAAATATGTGGGTAAAGGAATGGAACCCCTGGATCTATTCCAGGAAGGAAGTCTTGGTCTTATGAAGGCTGCAGAGAAGTTTGATCCCGATAAAGGTTTTAAGTTCTCTACTTATGCAACCTACTGGATTAGACAGGCAATTAGCCGTGCTTTAGCAGAACAGAACCGTATAATCCGCGTTCCAAGCCATATCAACGACATTGCGAGCAAGATGCGCCAGGTGTCATCTGAACTTACTCAGACCTTGCATCGTTCTCCAAAAGTGGACGAAATTGCCAAAGCTATGGATCTTCCAGTAGCAAAGGTAAAGGAAATCCAAGATGCGCTGCGAGACACTTTGTCGCTTGATGTTTCTGTTGGTGAAGATGATGATGCAACAATGGGAGATTTGATTGCCGATGAGAATTTTATTTCCCCTCTTGAAAACATTATCAAGGAGGATCGGCGCCAGCAGATTCAAAAAGTCCTGTCAACCATGACAGAAAAAGAAGCTCAGATCATTTCAATGAGATTTGGTCTGGACGATGGCCAACCTAAAACCCTTGCTGAAATTGGAGAATTCTTTGGATGTTCCAGAGAATGGATACGCCAGCAAGAAGAAAGGGCAATGCGAAAGCTGAGAAGTCCGCTTCGAAGAAAAATGCTTGCCGAATATATGAGCTGACTTAGAGGAGGGCAAAAAAGCCCTCCTTGATTTTTTATAAAAAATATGGTATAATTTATATAGAAAATAAGAAAGGTGGGATTTAATGAACTACTTTGTAGATTTTGAAGCAACACAATTTTCAAACGAAATTATCTCGATTGGTTGTGTGCGCGAGGACGGCGCAGAGTTCTATTCGGAAGTGCGCGCCCGCAAGAAAATCACGGGGTTCATTACATCTCTGACTGGTATTACGGACGAACAGAATAAGACAGCGGCTAGTTCCGATGAGGTATTTTCTCGTTTCTTTGATTGGCTGATGGAGTCACCCGATGAAAGAGCTGTTTTTTATTGCTATGGTAATACAGACATCAATTTTATTAAGAAAAATCTCGACCTAACAAAAAACCTAAAAGCCCAAGCAGCACTTTCTATAATGGGAACAAATCTGCATGACTATTCATCAGTAACAAGAACACACTTTGGTCTGGTTAAGAATATTGCGCTTATTAAATTGGTAGCTTATTACCGCGGCGTTGAGTCCGTAGTGCAGACACATGATGCTCTTGAAGATGCTCGATTTCTGAAAGAGGTATATGAACACGTCAATACTGAGTCAGAGGTGTTAGGGCACCCGTTCCCCGATTATGAACTGGGTTCGACAGAAACAAAGGAGATCAACTCTCCACAGAAGTCACCCCGTAATATTCTCAAAACCTTAAAACATCGTGTTGATATGTACGATCACGAAGGTGAATTGCTTGAACAATCATTTAATAATATTGGTGAAGCTCGTTATTATGTGATCGACCATATGGGCGCATATGACCAAAAGCGCGCAGATAAGTCAAAGGTCGAGAATAAAATAATCAACGCAAACGCAAAGAAAACAACATATACAGGACATATCTGGAAAATAGTAATTTTAGAAGAATTGGAGGGATAATATGAGCGAGCATGCTGGCTATATCGTAAAAGTTGAACATCTACGTCCGCATACTAATGCGGATCGTCTACTTGTCGCCACTTTTTTCGGTAATGATACTTGCGTATCATTAGATGTTCATGTTGGCGATCTCGGAGTATATTTTCCTACCGATTTACAGCTGTCTGAGGAGTTTTGTGCAGCTAACAACCTAGTCCGCAAGAAAGACGATGCCGGCAATAACATCGGTGGATATATGGATCCGAATAAAAGAAATGTTACTACCATTAAACTTCGTGGTGAGAAGTCTGATGGTCTCTATCTGCCGATCTCGTGTTTCGAGTATACTGGAGTGGATCTAGGCTCTCTGACCGTTGGCACTCATATCGAAACTGTTAATGGGCATGAGATCTGCTGCAAATATATTCCACGCACTAATCCAAAAGGAAATGCAAGAACTAAAGAAGGTAATCGTACTCGTAAGCGTCGTGCGCCGGTGGCCCCTCTGTTCCTAGAACACGCCGACACCGAGCAACTTGCATATAACCTCGATGCTTTCAAAGCTGGACAGCAAATTGAAATTACCCTGAAGATGCATGGAACCTCTCAGCGCACTGGTTATCTGCCTGTGTTCCAGAAGTATAAGAGAACTCTGTGGGATCGTATCCTGCGCCGCGAGGGTACCCCGATCTATGATTGGGGATATGTGACTGGTACTCGTAGAACCGTGCTTGACACTTTCGAAGGCGGGTTCTATGGCAGCGATGAGTTCCGCAAGCCGCACGCACAGTTCTTCGAAGGAAAACTTCGCAAGGGCGAGGAAGTGTATTATGAGGTGGTTGGTTTCCAGACTTCTGGAGCGCCAATCATGGGATCTGTCGATAACAAGAAAACTAACGATAAGGATTTCATAAAGCAGTACGGCAAAACTACTACTTTCTCTTATGGTTGTGCGCCGAATGGTGAAAAATTGCTTCATGGCAACGATCATGAAGGCGCGTTCTCAATCCCTGTAGCAGTGCCTCAATCCGATTTTTATGTTTATCGTATGACTATGGTAAATGAAGATGGCGATATGGTGGAGTATACCCCTGACTATATGCGCTATCGTTGTGAACAGATGGGCTGCAAATGTGTGCCAGTCTTCTGGAAAGGCTATCTAAATGAGCCTGATGACTGGACTAAGGAAGAATTTAATCCTGGCGAGTTTGCTATGCAACTTGCTGAAGAGTTTTATGATGGTCCAGATCCAGTTGGGAAAACTCATGTGCGCGAAGGTGTTGTTGTGCGTATCGTAGACAAGCCTAAATTCACCGCATACAAACACAAAAATTTCAGTTTCAAATGCCTTGAAGGTATCGCAAAAGCGGAAGCTACTGCGCCAGATATGGAAGAAGCGGAGGAAGTAAATGATAGCGAATCCTAATATAAAATTATGCCCACTTCTTAAGAAATATGTTTATGAACCACAGGACGGAACATTCGTGGGCAACACCAATTACATTCCAAATTACACAGAGGAATTTCAAGAATGTATTGAAACAAAATGCATGGCCTGGAATCCTTTAAAGAAAGAATGTAAGATAATGGATAAAGTGGCCGTGTCAAGATAAACGGAGGGCGATATAAAAATCGCCCTTTGATTTTTTGGAAAATTTTTGGTATAATATATATAGAAAAAATAGAAAGGAGCATCATATGGCTAAGCATTATGCAATATCTGACATCCATGGTATGTGGGATATTTATGAACAAGTCTGTGCTATGCTTCAACCAGATGATGTTGTTTATTTTCTGGGTGACGCTGGCGACAGAGGTTATGCAAACTTTGAATGTATAAAAGCAATCTATGAAAACCCCCAATGGATTTATCTAAAGGGTAATCATGAAGATATGTTCGTCAAAGGCATTCGTGAATTAACTAATGAAGAATGTATGATGGCCGATAATGACGATTTTGACCTATGGATGTACAATGGCGGATATGACACCTATGAAGGCTGGCTAAATGATGGCGCTGATACATCTTGGTTGGGCAAATTAAATCGCCTGCCGCTCACAGCAGAATATACCAATAGTAAAGGAGTAACTTTCCATATGTCCCACGCGGGTTATACCTGTGGCCGCAAGGATCAAATGTGGGGCGATCAGCTACTGTGGAGTAGAGAACATTTCTGCGATCACTGGCCCGATGAATATAGTGATGAATATATCAATGACATATGCATCCATGGACATACTCCTATCCCCTATTTGATAGAACAATTAGAGTGGTTAAGAGATGATATCAAGCCATGGAATAAAAAAGTCCCAGAAGCAAGAGTATATTGTGATGGGCATAAAATCTGTATTGACAATGGAGCGTTTTATACTGGAGCAACTGTACTGTTTGACCTGGACGAAATGACTGCTATTCCTATTTTCGACAGGGAATTTAAGAAACCCTTTGAGGAGGAAGAAGATGAGTCGCAGTAAATCAGGAAGTTATGTAGAACATTCGTTCTATTGTCTAAATTGTGGCAAAAAGGGCATACCAATCTGGAGAAATGAAGGTCATTTAAGGGCTAAAAATCATCGAAAAGTATTATATTGTCCTTTTTGCCAAGAAACTGTCAATCATATTGAGCTAACCTCATATGATGAAATTGAGAAGTTCAAAGAAGACTTCGAGAAAGGGGTGTATAAAGATGAAGCAGCACATTCTATATCTTATGTGCGGATGTCCAGGCTCGGGTAAGTCGACTTGGGCGGCTAAAAATGTTGGCCCCGGAGACGTGATTATCTCTCGTGATCAGATCCGCTTCGATATGCTTAATGATGGCGAAGCTTACTTTTGTAAGGAGAATGCTGTTTTTAAGGAATTCGTGCGTATGATCCAAGATAATCTTAACAATGACCGCGTAAGAAATGTTTTCTGTGACGCCACTCATATCACCAAAGCTTCTCGTGACAAATTGCTCAATGCTTTGGATTTGAGCAATGTGGAGCAAGTAATTGTGATTGTTGTGCGGCCGTCGCTTACAGAAACGTTGAGGCGCAACGATGAACGCGATGGGCTGGTTCGTGTGCCACGTTCAGTCGTTCGCCGTATGTGGATGCAGTTCGAACGCCCTGAAGAAGATGAAGGCCGCATCTTTGATACTTATTATGCGGAGGTGCCTGATGGATAGGAAGATTTGGTTGACTTCTGACCTTCATTTCTGTCATAATCGTGGATTCCTCTATGAGCCAAGAGGATTTACGAATGTATATGACATGAATGAAGCTATCGTGAAAAACTGGAACGAGCTTGTTGGACCAGAAGATACAGTTTATCTATTGGGCGACGTAATGCTCAATGATAATGAAACTGGTCTTAAACTATTAAAGCAACTAAAAGGACATATTATCATTGTTCTTGGAAACCATGATACGGATGTGCGCGAAGCCCTCTATCGCGAGTGCTGGAACGTGTGTGATGTGGTGCCAGCCGCACGTCTTAAATATAAGGGTTATCACTTTTTTATGACCCATTATCCTTGCTTTACTGCCAACCTGGAAAAAGAAAGTCTAAAACAATGCACTTGCAACCTTTATGGTCACACACATCAAAAAACCAACTTCTTTCAAGATATTCCATTTATGTATCATGTAGGAGTTGACTCTCACAATTGCGCACCAGTTCTTCTTGATGACATAATCGAAGAAATGGAAGCGAAAGTTCTAGAATGTAAAAATCAATTATAAACAAAAAGTTCTTTGAAAATTAAATATAGGAGATGAAAAAATGCTATTAACTTATTTACCGTACATTGTCATTGGTGTTGTTGTCATCGCTTTTCTGGCACTGCTTGCCTCTGGTTATGTTAAGGCTCCGCCGGATATGGCTTATATCATTTCTGGTTTCCACAAGAAACCGAGGATCTTAATCGGTGCTGCTGGCATCAAGATCCCGTTCTTCGAGAGGCTCGATAAGTTAAGCCTGGGTGCAATTCAGATCGATGTTAAGACTGGTTCAAGTGTTCCAACTGCCGAATACATTAATGTTAAGGTAGACTCCACGGTTAGTGTAAGAGTTGGGCGCGACCCCGAAATGATTGCCCTGGCCGCACAAAACTTCCTTAATGTCGAACGTGAGAGCATTGCTCGTAAAATCAACGACCTGCTGGAAGGCAATATTCGTGAGATCGTCGGTCAGATGAAGCTTACTGAAATGGTAAGCGACCGTAAGGCATTTAGTGAAAAGGTTCAGGAGAACGCCGTTCCCGACCTGGCCAGATATGGTCTTGAGTTGATCACCTTTAATGTCCAGAACTTCGTTGATGACAATGACGTTATCACCAACCTGGGTATTGATAATGTCGAGCAGATCCGCAAGAGTGCGGCGATTGCAAAATCTAACGCCAAGAAGGAAATTGCAATTGCTGAAGCAGCAAACGATAAGGAAGCTAATGACGCAAAGGTCCAGGCAGCTGAAGATATCGCAGAGCGCCAAAATGCTCTTGATCTGAAGAAAGCTGCTCTGAAAGCCAAGGCCGACACCGAGTCTGCTAAGGCCGATGCCGCAAAGAACATCGAGGCTGAGCATCAGAGACAGTTACGTGATGTTGCTTCTACCAATGCAAATATCGCAAAAGCAGAACGTGAAGCAGAGCTGAAGCAAAAGGAAATTCAGCTGAAAGAGTATGAACTGGATGCTCTGGTTCGTAAACAGGCCGATGCTGAGAAGTACGCCGCCGAGCAGAAGGCTGCTGCCGATCTGATTCGCCGTCAGCGTGATGCAGAGGCTAAGGCTTATGAAATTGAGAAGCAGGCTGAGGCTGCGAGAGCAAGAGCTGAGGCTGATAGATATGCGGCAGAACAGCAGGCTGCTGGTATCGCTGCTGTTGGTGCGGCTGAGGCTGCTGCAATCGAAGCCAAGGCTGAAGCCCAGAAGAAGATGGGTGAAGCTTCCGTCCTGGAAATGTATTTCAAAGCCCTTCCTCAAATCGTGGCAAGTGCGGCCGGCCCTCTGGAAAACGTGGACTCGATCACGATGTATGGCAATGGCAACACCGAGCAGCTCGTAGGTGAGGTCATGCGCAATGCCAATCAGGTACAGAACGCTATCAAAGACGCCACTGGCCTGGACATCGCAGATCTGATTTCCAGATTTTTTGCAACCAAGTCTGAAAAATAATATAGATTAAATCTAACCCCTTATAGGACAACTCCTATAAGGGGTATTTTTATGCCCGTTTGTGCGCAGCTCGAGACCAGCGTTGCCGGCCGTTTCCGCCGAAGAAATCGCATATGGGAAATTTTTTGGCAAATTGGCCCCAGTTGCTTTTTTCTTAAAATTTTGCTATAATATACATATAAACTAGAAAGGAGCTTTCTTATGAAATCACCTATTATGTATTGGGATGAAGAAACTGGAGTTTCTCAATGCGTAATTACAGCCAATGATGGATCTGTTCATATTGGAAAGGCGGTCTGTGCACCGCAAGATCGCGACATGTTGAGCGAAAAGACGGGCGCCGCAATTGCTGAAATGCGCGCTAATATTGCATATCTTCGCCATAGTCGCGATTACAGTATCAAGCCTGAGCTTAAATCACTTAAACGCTTCTGGAATACAATTAATTGCAGCAAATACTATGATGCAAATTCATATCCTGTGCAAATGCTATTAAGATCGATTCAAAGATATGAAAATGACTTAACTACAATTAATGAGGAAATAGCAGAGTTAAAAGAAAACTTGAAAACATATATGACTCAAAAAGGAATTTTTTATCAGAAGGTTCGTGAATATAGAAAAAATAATACCAAGGCCGAAGATAAATAATTAACAAACTTATTTTTTTATACTGTATGAAGGCTATAGAAAGGAAGGTACACTTTCTTGATTTACTTTATTGCAGGTATACTATTCTGCTTGGTTATCCAACCTCTATTGGACAGCCTTGTAGAATTAGTACAAGTAAAATTAGAAGCAGAAAAAGCTAAATATGCGGTTCAAGTGACTAAACTGAATAAGGAAGTGCGTGATTTACAAAAGCCTGAAGAGGAAATAAGCACCCACGTTATTGGTTTTAGAATGCCTGATGACGAGGAGGAGGAGTTAGAAGAAGATGATGACTTTTAAATTTTATGATACTAGTAGTTTGCTCATATTAAGAGATACTTTATTTGATGAAAATAAATATAGCCGTTTCGGTATCTCTTCAATTACGTTGCAAGAGCTGGAATCAATAAAAGTCTCTACTGATAAAGACTCTGAAATTAAGTATGCTGCGCGAAAATTGCTGAGTGCTTTAAATGAAAATTTCGATAAATTCGATTTAGTTCTATATAAGCCAGAAATGCTTAAACCCATAAAAGATAAAGGTTTGGAAATATCTAATGATATGAAAATATTGGCTTCGGCCATTGTTTATGATACAGATTTCCACCCCGATGAAACAATCTTCGTGACAAACGATATGAATCTACGAAGCTTTGCCAATCTATTTTTTGGGGAAGATTCGATTGAAGTAGTAGGCTATCATAAATCTGATGATTATAAAGGTTATATTGATGTAACCTTCAATGATGATCAAATGTGCGAATTCTATTCAAACTAGTGTATCAACACATTAAATGCACAAATCGGATAGTATATAATTATTCGAGATAAAAATAATTTAATAGTGGATAAATTAGTATGGACAGGAGATGGGTATCGTCAACTGAAATATGCGCCCTTTAACAGTAAATGGTTGGGGACTGTTAAGCCAGCTAAAGACGATATTTATCAAGCTTTCGCTGCTGATAGTCTAATGCACAATTAGCTTACTATGCTGAAAGGCCCAGCAGGATCAGGTAAAACATACCTGTCTCTTGGCTATCTGTTTTCAAAATTAGAAAAAGGTGAAATTGATCGAATTGTAATCTTTTGTAATACTGTGGCTACGCGTAATTCTGCCAAATTAGGCTTTTATCCTGGTACTAGAAATGAAAAGCTTTTAGACTCGCAAATAGGAAACTTATTAACGAGTAAAATTGGTGGCAGAGTTGAAGTCGAAAGATTAATTGATGAAGATCGCCTTGTTCTTCTGCCATTATCTGATATTCGTGGATATGAAACTCCCGATAGAAGTGGAGTTTATATCTCAGAAGCGCAAAATCTGGATATTGATATGATGCAACTAGCATTAACCAGAATTAGCGCCGATAGCGTATGCGTAATTGATGGAGACGATAAAACTCAAGTTGATTTACCCGCATATGCTGGAGAATATAATGGTATGAAAAAAGTGTCCAAAGTGTACCGTGGACATAAAATATATGGCGAAGTTGAATTGCATTTTGTCCATAGAAGTGTAATTGCTGATTTGGCAAGACAATTAAGTGCCATATAATGAAGGAGGAATTTCTTGTGAGCTTAACCGGAAAAACTAATGCCGAAAAGATTTGGAATTATTTGATAAAAGAATTGGATAATCCTTATGGTGTAGCAGGAATCATGGGAAACATGAAAGCGGAAAGCGACTTAAGACCAAATAAACTCCAAGACAGTTATAAGGAAAGTCTCGGCATGACTGATGAGTCATATACAAATGCCGTTGATGATGGCTCATATGAAAATTTCGGAAGTGACTGGGCTGGTTATGGTCTTATCCAATGGGTTAGCCCTTCTTTAAAACAAGAATTCTATGATTACTTTATAAGTAAACACATTTCTGTTGCTGACTTAGAAACCCAATTAGAGTTTTTATGTTATCAACTTAAAAAAGATTTTAAAACGCTTATTTGGGATGTGTGCGCCAGCGCCTCTAATGTGCGCGAAGCCTCGGATGCAGTCCTCTTTGAATTTGAACCTCGAGAGGATGAAAGCGAGTCGGCGCAAGAACAAAGAGCAACTTTTGGGACTTCATTCTATGAATAGTTTTATGACTCTGAATTTCATGCTCAACAAGTTACTGCAGTTCAGGTTTCAATTTTGAACGAATTACATGAAATCGATCAAAAAGATCCTGATGAAGAGCGCAATATAATGAAATATTCTAATGAAAAAGAACCAATTCAATGTATTATGACAAATAGCACTTGTTATTTATCAACTCGCAAATTTATACCAAAAGGCATATTGTGGCATAGTACTGGTATGAATAGTGTCTATCTAAGACGTTTTGTACAGCCTTCTAAAAATGATCCTAATTATAATGAATTGATTAAATTATTAGGTAAAAATACATATGGTAATGATTTAAATCATATTCATAAAGAAGGTGGAGTAAATTGCTGGATTGGTAAATCAGCTGATGGAGCAGTTATTTCTGTGCAAACACTACCTTGGGATTACCTTCCTTGGGGATGCGGAGCTGGTAAAAATGGTTCTTGTAATGACTATTGGATTCAATTAGAAATTTGCGAAGATGCGTTAATTGATGGCGAATATTTTACAAAAGCATATAATGAAGCTTGTCAAATAACTGCATATCTTTGTAAAAAGTTTAATATTGATCCATAGGGTATAGTATCTTATAAAAATATAAATGTACCAACTATCTTATGTCATCAAGATGCATATCAATTAGGACTTGGTACTAATCATAATGATGTTTATCATTGGTTCAAAAAGCATGATACAACTATGCAAGATGTCCGTGATAATGTACAAAGATTATTAACCAGAGAGTATTCTAAAGATATGCCTAAACCAACTATTCCGGTAGTAATAGAACAATCATATGATTTTAAAGTAGGCGATGAGATTGCACTCAAGCCTAATGCCACTTATATGTCTGGCCGCACAATTCCAGCCTGGATATTTAATGCAAAACTTCATATAAGACAAATCAATGACGATTCTATTGTTTTTGATACTTTTAAAGATGGAGAAATTCTTGGAATAGTTCCAAAGGAAAATATTATTCTAATTTCAAGTCCATTTGAGCAATATGATGTAATTGTCATATCTAGTGCAGTAAATGTGCGCTCAGGGCCTGGAATGTCTTATGAAATTAACTTAACCGTACATAGAGGTGACATTTTAACCATCATTGAAGAAGAAAATGGATGGGGTAGAATAGAAACCGATCTCGGTTGGATTAACTTAAAATTCACAGAAAAAATGTAATCATAAGGGCAATAAAAGAGGGACTGGTGTCTAACCAGCCCCTTTTTAATTGTGCCTTATAGAAATAAAATGGAGGGAAAAATTATGGCTGTTAGAGTTGGATCTGCAAGAAGCGATGAATATGGCGGCTCTGGCTGGGACGGAAGAGCTAAAGCTGGTGACCAAAAAAATGGCAATGAAGTTAGTGCTCAAGATTGGTATTTACATGACAAAGGTTGGGTAGTAATTAGAGCCAAAGACGCTACTGCTAGAAAGAAAATCGCTTATGCAATGCAAAGAGCTTGTGATAACAATAACATTGGATACGATCAAAGCCAAAGAGATACCGCCTGGGACTGGTGCGAAAGAAATAATAACTGGGACCCTGGCGCAATCAACACTCCTGTAGAAACAGATTGCTCTTCATTAGTTAAACTTTGCTGCAGATATGCTGGAATCGTTATTAACGGCTATTTCTACACCGCCAATGAAACCCAAAAGTTAAAAGAAACTGGTAAATTTGAAATCTTAACAAGTACCAAATATACCAAATCTTCTGACTATCTATTGGCTGGTGACATCTTAAATACAAAGACTCAAGGACATACTGTTATTGTATTAAATGATGGACCAAAAGCTGGTAAAACCGATCCTATTCCAACATATCCCACAATTGGAACCGCCGTTGCAAAGCAAGGTATGAATGTGCGTACTGGTGATAGCACCAATCACACAATCATTGGCGGAGTCGCAAAAGGCGAAACTGTTCAGGTTATTGAACAATTACCTTCTGGTTGGCTAAAAATTGTTTGGAGCAAAGAGCAACCTGGATATGCTTTTGTTTCTAATAGAGGCAACATTTATTTTGATGTAAAAATCAAATCGGAGTTCCCATATACAGTACAAGTTACTGCTAATGCACTTTATGTGCGCAAGGGACCTGGCACACAGTATACCGCTGTTACTGTTGTTCACTATGGTGAGAAATATGTGATCACCGGAATTGAAAATGAGAAATGGGCTAAGCTTCAAAATGGCAAAGGCTACATTTCAATGGTTTATGCAAAGAAGGTATAAAAATTATGAAAAAAGCTAACACCACAAATACAACTAAGCAAACAGTTGCCAAGAAAAAGGCACTGAGAAAGAAAAAACAAACTTCGAAAAATACGGAGTTCTCTAAGAGATTGATTTGGCAAGAATCTGCATTGATTTGGATCATTACAATCTCTTTTATTGTACTTGCCTTTGTGTGTGTTAAAAATGCTTATTTTGGTGAGCTGCCATGGCTAACCGCCATGGTTGGCTTACCTTGGACTGCCTATGCGGTAAGTCAAGCTTTTTATTATCGGAAAGCGATGAAGGAAAACACAAAGGACGGAATTAAGTTCGAAACAACTATGGAAGAGTTGCGACAAGAATTAAAACAGGAACAACAAGAATTTGATATGGAATTGAAGTTAGAACAAGAAGATATGGATTGCGAAATAGATGACGAAGGCAACACCGTAGGATAATGACTTTAAGGCCCCAGGAATTCTTATATTCCTGGGGCCTTTTTTTGTTAACTGTGGCCTTGACAATCTTAAAAAAATATGTTATAATATAGGTGTAAGAAAAAATCGAGGTAAATTGAATGGCAGATATTAAAACTAATTATGGTGTCAAAGACATCAAAACTCTTGAAGGAATTGAAGCTATTCGTTTGCGCCCAGGCATGTACATCGGATCGACTGGACCCGAAGGAGTGAAACAGATCACTCTTGAGATCATCTCTAACGCCGTTGATGAATATCTAAATGGATATTGCACAAAATGTAGTATTTATGTTGGAGAAGATGATAATGTGACTATTATTGATAATGGTCGAGGAATTCCATTTGGTAAAGCTAAAGATGGTTCTGAAACCTTAATCAATGTATTCACTAAATTACATACCGGCGCAAAATTCGATAGCGATGGTAAAACTGGATATAATACCTCTGGAGGTATGAATGGCGTCGGCGCAAAGGCAACGAACGCACTTTCATATTTCTTTAATGTTAGTTCAGTAAGAGATGGTAAAGAAGCTATTGCCATGTTCCAGAAGGGTAAGAATATATTTTATGAAGTGCGCGATTGGAAAAATACTGAACATCCACACGGAACTAAAATTGATTTTATGCCCGATGAAGAAATCTTCAAAGAAGGAATCACTCTTGATTACAATACTTTAAAGAAACAATTACAGGAGCTAGCTTATTTGTCTCCTGGTCTGGTTTTTCATTTTAAATATAAAGATAAACCAGCAGAAGATATTACTTCTCAAAATGGTATTCTGGATTACATTGAAGATTTAAATAAGAATAAAAATGTGATTACTTCAGTATTTTATGCTGAAAATCTTGAAAATAGAATCGGTGTTAAATTGGCTATGTCATATAATGACACCTACACCGATACTTACAAATTATACACTAACTCAATTCCTAATTCCAGCGGAACGCATTTAACTGGTTTTAGAACCGCTTTGACTCAGCAAATCAATGCATATGCGAAGGAAAATAAGCTTCTGAAAGAAAAAGATGCGAATATTACTGGTGATGAACTTAAAGAAGGTTTAACTTTGGTTTTGAGTTTCATTATGCCTGATCCTGTTTTCTCTGGACAGACTAAAGACGTACTCTCCAGTAGCGAAGCAAGAACAGCAGTACAGAGGTTAACAACCAATGCATTACGAGAATGGTTTGATACTCATCCAAAAGATGCTAAGATTATTATAGACAAAGCATTATTAGCACGTGCGGCCAGGGAAAAAGCGAAAAAGGCTAAAGAAACCGTACGTAAGCAAGATGTCAAGAAACGTGCGGTCTTGCCAGGTACGCTCGCAGATGCCAGTTCACACGATCGTAAAAAGTGTGAAGTGTTCATTGTCGAGGGAAAATCCGCGGCAGGCTCGACCAAGGAAGCGCGTGACCGGGCGACGCAAGCAGTCCTCCCAGTTCGCGGTAAGATTTTAAATGTATTAAAGACAGATCTTCATAAAGCTATGCAAAATCAAGAAATTAGCTCTATGATTGATGCTTTTGGTTTGGAGGTAAAAGATGGAAAAATTATTGTTGATGAAAATAAACTCAGATATGGAAAAATTATCATCACAGCTGACGCAGATGTAGATGGAAGCCATATCCGCATCTTATTCCTTACATTCATTTGGAAATTTGCTCCAGAACTCATTGAAAAAGGATACATTTATGCTGCGGTTCCTCCGCTTTATAAAGTCACTATGGGTACAAAGTTCCAGTATTTAAAAGATGATGCGGAACTTGTGGAGTTTAGAAAAACAAATAAAAAATCATTCGAACTGGGCCGAATGAAAGGTCTTGGTGAGATGGATCCTCATGAAATGGCTGAGACAGTTATGAATCCAGAAACTCGCACATTGAAGCAGATCACAATGGACAACGCACAGGAAGTGGCGACAATGTTTATGAATCTGATGGGCGAATCTTCAACACCAAGAAAAAAATTTATCGAAGAAAATGCTTGGAGGGCCAATGTTGATGTCTAAAATAGATCATATTGATTTAATTAGACCTCATGCTGGTGATGTTGTTGTATTTTATTTTAACATGGATGAAATAGACTTAGAAGAAGTAAAACAATGTCACAAGGAATTACATGACAATGTTTTTCCTAATAACACAGTAATTGGTCTACCCGACGCAACTCAACTCATTGGATGTAGCAAGGAAGATTTTCTAAAGTCTATTATGGATATTTTAAGAGAAATGTTCCCTGGCAAAGATATTCTTCCATATATTGAAAATGATTTTGAGTTGCTGCTGTCTGACGAAGACGATGAAGATCTACACTGATGGCAGCGCAAACCCAAACCCAGGCCCAGGAGGGTTTGGGGTGATAGTACTTGACAACGAAGAAAATTTTGTGTATAATTTATATAGAGAGTCAAGTGAAAAAACAACAAACAACAGAGAAGAACTAAAAGCTATTCTATATGCTCTTAAATTTTATGGAGTTAATATATTTGATATTTGTCAAGATACATTTATAAATATTCCTATAGTATTTAGTGATAGCGCTTATGCAATTAATACTTTTACTGATTGGATGTTTAAATGGGCGCAAAACGATTGGATAAAATCTGATGGCGCCAAGGCTGAAAACCTCGATATTATTATTGAATATTATAATTTATGGAGTCAAGGTTATCGGATTGAATTAAGAAAAGTGCCAGGCCATTCAAATGTTAAAGGTAATATTTTAGCAGATCTATTGGCCGCAGACAAAATTCCAAATTGGAGAGATTATAATGAGTGAAAATATTATACAAACACCAATAAAACAAGAGGTTGAACAGAGCTTTCTCGATTATAGTCTTAGTGTAATCACAGATAGAGCGCTCCCCAGTGCCGAAGATGGTTTAAAACCAGTAGGACGAAGAATTTTATGGGATATGCTCGATAAAGGTTATACAAGCAATAAAAAGTTTGTTAAGTGCGCTCAGCCGGTCGGTGATACGATGGGACGCTTTCATCCTCATGGTGATAGTTCTATATATGGCGCACTTGTTTGGTTATCTCAACCTTGGACTATGAGATACCCCTTGATTGATTTCCACGGAAATAATGGTAGCCGCGATGGTGATGAACCGGCGGCATATAGATATACAGAATGTAAATTGTCAAAATTAGCTGAAGAGACTTTGGCTAATATTAAAAAGAACACGGTGGATTGGGTAAATGCTTATACTGACGAAGAGCAGGAACCTGTATATCTACCAGGGTTGGTTCCAAATTTATTAATTAACGGGACTTCTGGAATCGCAGTGGCTATGGCTTGTAGCTTCGCCCCTCATAATTTGAATGAAATTATGGATGCGGTTATTTATGCAACGGAAAATCCAGAATGTGAATGTAAAGATTTATTAAAATTTATCCAAGGCCCTGATTTTCCTACTGGTGGTTTAATTGTCAATAAAGACGAATTACCAGCCGCATATTTAACAGGAAAAGGCCGCGCAAGAATAAGAGGCGAATATGAAATTGAGTCTAAAAATGGTAGAGATGCGATTGTATTTACGTCAATTCCTTACAAGGTTTCGAAAGAAGATCTTATCGTTGATATTGACCAAAAATGTGAAAGTGGCGAACTTAGCGGTATTGCTGCTATTAGGGACGAATCCAACTCGTTGGGGGTCAGATTTGTCATTGAACTTGAAAAAGGCGTTGCAATTGAGCCAATTATTGCAAAACTCTTTAAAGTAACTAATCTTGAAAATACATATAGCATTAATCAAGTGTCTTTGTATGACAAAAATCCGAGATTATTTAATTTAAAACAGTTAATTGGTATATATATTGAGCATCAAACTGATGTTTTAGTAAGAAGATGTCAGTTTGATTTAGTTAAAGCCCAGGATCGTGCGCACGTCCTGCTTGGCTTATTGAAGGCTCTGGAAGATATTGATAATGTTATCAAGATTATCAAAGAGTCAGAAAGTGCGGCAAAAGCAAAAGAGAAATTAATTGCAAAATATGGTTTCTCTGAACCACAAGTAAAAGCAATTCTTGATATGAAGTTGAGTAAATTAGCTGGATTAGAGAGAATTGAGATTCAAAATGAATATAATGAAAAACTGGCTGAAATGGAAAGATTAAGCGCGATCATTTTGAATCCAAAACCAGAGCTTGTGAAGATTTTTACTGAACTAAAGAATAAATATGGTGATGCTCGCCGCACAAAAGTCACTCAGGTCGCAACAACAAAAGAAGAAAAGGAAATCGAATTTGTTGAACCTGAGAAGTGCGTAGTAGTAATGACTGAAGGTGGCACTATTAAGAGAATTCCTACTTCGTCCTTCCGCACGCAGAAGCGAAATGGCAAGGGTGTGAAATCTCAAGAAGATATTACTTCAGCAGTAATTAGAACTAATACAATTGATCAGTTAATGATATTTACAAATCAAGGACGTATGTATCGTCTACTGGTTAATGATATTCCAGAAGGCACAAATGCTGGAAAAGGAACTTTAATCCGTGCGCTTGTAGCTATGGAAACTGGTGAAGAGCCGACTCTTATGTACTCGATTTATCGTGAAACAGACGCCGCATTTGTTTTGTTTGTTACAAAAAATGGTACAGTTAAGAAAACTTCATTAAAGGAATATGTTGATACAAAGAAAAAAACAGGAATTGGAGCAATTTCTTTAAGAGAAGGTGACTCGCTTGCGGCCGTAGCTCTTGTGAAGGATGAGCCCCTGGTTCTTGTGACGAAAAACGGGTACGTGTTGAAGTTTAAGTCAACCGATGTGAGCGCTTCGTCTCGTATGACTATTGGAGTAAAGGGAATTAACCTTGCTGAAGGTGATTATGTGGTCGCCGCACTCCCTGTTCATGATGAGAATGATTTATTGGCATTGTTTACTGCTAATGGAATGGCAAAGAAGATTGCGCCTAGTGATTTGATAACTCAAAATCGTGGTGGCAAAGGTGTCATTTGTTATAAAGGTAATAGCTATGTGGCAGCAGCCTCTTTAATAAATGATGAAGATGTAATTTTGATATGTGGAGATAAGAATAATATATGTGTGAATGCAACGGACGTGCCAACCCTGGGCCGAGCAACACAGGGAAATGCTGTTCTCAAGGGGAACAGGATCGTTTCCGTGACGAAAGCTTCCTAATGGAAGTTCCAGTCCAATATTTTGACGCCATAGATGAGATCATTGATATTATGGATGCGTATGCGATGGACCCAAACTATGTGCGGAATATAGTCAGGCTGGCCGCAATCATCGACACAGAACATATCAGTGATTATAGCTGGGAAGTGCTTATGGCACACTACAGCGAAACTCATAAAGTAGACTTAGCGGGAGGGGTTTAAAAACCTCTCCTACTTTATTTTATCAAAAAAATATGTTATAATAATAATAGGTAAGAGAAATGAGGACTTAATAAATGTATATTGAACAAAGTAATCCAACTCCGATTAATGAAATGAAAGATTTGATTAGTTGGTTAAACAAAGCAACGAAAGCATATGATGAGGGCGTTCCGATTGCTACGGACCGCACTTGGGACGAAAAATACTATAGACTAGTACAACTGGAAAAAGAAACTGGAACTATCTTACCTGAATCCCCCACTCAATTAATATATTTCGAGGTTAAAGACAAACTCGACAAAATTAAACATGAACACCTTATGCTGTCTTTGGATAAGACGAAGGACCCAGAAGTGGTGAAATCTTTCCTCGGCAGCCGAGAGTGGGTTGCGATGGGCAAGATGGACGGTTTAACCTGTTCTCTTACTTATGAAAACGGCGAGTTAGTGCGCGCCGAGACAAGAGGGAATGGGGAGGAAGGCGAGGATATTCTTCATAATGCGAAAGCAAATCTTTCAATTCCAAACCATATCCCCTATAAGAAACGCGTTGTTATTGATGGTGAGATAATCTGTACTTATGATGAGTTCCAGAAGGTGAGTGAACAGTATAAAAACCCTCGGAATTATGCTGCCGGTTCCATTCGTCTTTTAAATTCGCATGAGAGCAGAGAAAGATTTTTAACATTCGTAGCATGGGATGTGCTGGAATTTGTAGAGAATATTGACCACGATTGGATCGATCAGATGTATGAGATCGCCGATTGGGGATTTACTATTGTTCCATTTATTTCTTATGCAAATAATAGCGGTGATGTAAATACTGCTATTGAATATATTAAAGACGAATGCGAAAGATTAAGTTATCCAATTGATGGCGTAGTATTCAAGTTCTTAGATCTTGATCTTCGTGAGTCTCTTGGATATACTGCTCATCATTTTAACAATGCGATTGCATTTAAGTTTTTCGATGATTTATATGACACAAAGCTGAAGAATATTGAATGGAGTATGGGGCGTACTGGTGTACTCACCCCAGTAGCTGTGTTTGATCCAGTAGATGCAGATGGTTCGGTGATTGAAAGAGCATCTTTACATAATGTAAGTGTTATGAGAGAGACTCTTGGGACTTGCGCTTACGTGGGCGAACCTTTAAAGGTTTATAAGGCAAATCAGATTATCCCGCAAATTGCAGAAGCTGGATCTAAATATGAAAGTTTTGAGAATATTATGGAGCTTGCTGGCATTGCATTACATATGCCAGAAAAGTGTCCTGTGTGCGGCGGGGACGTCGCAATCGAAGATAATGATGGAGTTCAGATTTTAGTTTGCAAGAATCCTGCTTGTGAAGGAAAATTGATTAATAGACTCGATCATTTCTTCGGGAAGAAAGGTTTAGATGCAAAAGGAATTTCTGAAGCAACATTTGAAAAGTTAATTGATTGGGGCTGGCTGACAGAATTAAGTGATGCTTACCATCTTGATGACTATGCTGATTTGTGGAAAAAGAAACCTGGTTTCGGAGAGAAATCGGTAAGCAAAATTCTTGAGTCTATTGGTGCGGCTTCAGCAAATGTTCCTTGGGAGAAGTTTTTGTGCGCGCTCGGCATTCCGCTCGTAGGGTCTACTGTTTCCAAGGATTTGTCGAAAATCTTCCATTCTTGGGACGAGTTCCGTCAGGCAGTAAAAGATGGTTATAAGTTTTATGATTTGCCTAACTTTGGATTGGAAAAGCATAGTGCGATTGTAAACTTTAACTATGATGAAGCCGATAACCTTGCTGCAAATTATATTGGATTTTCGGATCCAAATTTGGAGAAAAAGGCGTCAGAGTCACTTCAAAGTACCTTTGATGGTAAAGTATTTGTTGTGACTGGAAAGTTAACTACTTTCAAAAATAGAGCAGAGTTACAAGCCGATATTGAAAAACATGGTGGCAAAGTGACAAGCTCGGTATCGAAAAATACCAATTATTTAATTAACAATGATAAGGCTTCTACTTCAGCAAAGAACATCGCAGCACAAAAGCTTGGGATTCCAATCATCTCCGAAGCTGAGTATAGAGAGATGGCCTTGCAATTTTAAAAAAAATTTAGTATAATGTAAATGTAAATAAAGGAAATAAAAATTAATGACTAAGCGAGAGTGTAGACGGATTGCGGAAAAGATAGCCGCATTAGAAAAGGTCATACAGACCTCCACAGACCCAGAAGAAAAAAGAAAAGCTCAGAACAAAATAATGAAGATCTGTGGTTCATTTACTGATATAGAAGCTATGATGCAAGTAGATGAAGCCGTTCAAGAAATATTAAAAAACTCTTGACTTTAATCAAAATTTTTAGTATAATGTTTACATAAGCTAAGAAATGCTTACGACAAAATTAATTATTTTCTAACTAAAAGGAGAAACATATTATGGCTATGAAGGAAAATTCAAAGAAAGTTCTGAACTATCTTAAGAGTATCAATGGTGGCGATCCTGTGACTGCTGCTGACGTTGCTGAGGCACTTGGCCTTGAGAAGAGACAAGTTGATGGTATCTTCACTTCTGCTATTCAGCGCAAGAACCTGGGCGTTCGTACCCCTGCTGAAATCGAGCTTGAGGATGGAACCCATAAGGCTGTGAAGTTCCTGTCCCTGACTCCAGCTGGCATGGAATTTGATCCAGACGCTGACGAAGAGTAATTCAACTTAGGATTTGGTAATAAGGGGATAACTGCATAAGTTATCCCCATTTTTCTCACTATGGACTGGTTAACAGTTGGTATATGCACGCTCATTTGCGTAATTTGCTTGATAGTAAGTGGCTATTTTGTACGAAAAATGTACAAAGCAGCCAAAATAACCGAAGAATATCAGCGGCGTGCTAATGAAGCAAAAGCGCAAGCAAAAGAAGCTGAAGATAAATATTTTGATACTTTGGCAAAACGCGATGTAGCAGAGCATGAAATCAATTTGCTCCAAGGCACAGCCCAGAAGTTGCGGGCTATGGCTGATGAATCAGCACAGTCATATTATGATGAGAAAATGAAATCTACGCAACTTGAGTTGGAGCAAGAATTATAGAAAGAACAAAAGAAATTCCAAGACGCAATTGAAGAATATCAGCAAGAATATACTGAAGCAATGTCTGATATGTCTGGCCAAGTTAAAGAATATGGCGAGAATGCGCGATCACTACTTACGGCTATTGATGACTTGAAAGCCAAACAACGTGCCGCCATAGAGGCAGCCAAGCGCAAGATGAAAGAACATGATTCTATTGAATTTCATCGTATTCAAATTCCTGAGTCTGACCTATTGGAGATTGAAAGATTGCGTGAAGTAATTCCATACTTACGAGATAAAGAAACATTAAATAAGGTAATTTATAAAATCTATTATGAAAATCCTACTAATGATTTAATTGGTCGAGTTGTTGGAAAAGCGCAAGGTGGAATTTATAAAATAACAAATATTGAAAATGGTATGTGCTATGTTGGTCAAGCTGTAAACTTCGCTAATCGTTGGAAACAACATATTAAGCGAGGCGTTGGGGCTGAACCGATAACGCACAATAAATTATATCCAGCTATGCAAAAAGAAGGAGTCGAAAACTTCACTTTTGAAGTAATTGAAGAATGCCCGGCATCTAAATTAAATGAGCGAGAGCAATATTGGCAAGATTACTTTGGTGCTAAAGAATTTGGATATAGTATTAAATGAGGTATTTTTATTATGATGATTAAAATTTTTACAACTGGAAAAGATGGTAAGATTAGTCTTACTGGAAAAGAATTAAAAGAATTGCTTGATGAAGCATATTGGGAAGGCTACCGCGCTAATAGTCATACTATTACGTGGACCACTCCTTCTTGGACTCCATATTACTACACCACTTGTTCTGATGGTTATACAATTTCTACCAGTAATGCTGCAAAAAATGTAACTTCTGATAATATTACCATTAATGCAAAAGATTATAATAGTGGAATTACTTTTAGTAATACTACTTCTAATGGTGTAACTGTTGATACAAGCCCATATACAATTAATGCTAGTGCTGATTACATTGTAAGATAAGGAGAATAGCTATGTTTCAAATCATTGATAGTAGAGGTTCTGGAAAAACAAGTCGTCTTATGCTTTTGGCAAAAGAAAACAATGGAGTATTTGTGTGCGCCAACCCTGACGCAATGAAAGTAAAGGCTCGCGCATATGGATTGACTGGATTTGATATTATTTCTTATTATGATTTAGTATCAAAAAAACATGAGTATGATAAAAAACCGATATTTATTGATGAATTAGATATGTTTGTAGCTAGAACATTAACCAAAGATGTAAAAGGTTATAGTTTGACTATTGGAGATTAAAATATGAAATTCGAAAATTGTAAGGTATATAATATGGAAGGTGCGTTCCGTGGAATGCGTAATCCCAAAAATAGCTGGCATTTAAGCGATAGTGAATTTGGTATGTATGATGAAGAAGATACATACGATTGTATTGATGCGGTTGCCGAGCGTTGGACTGAATACGATGGTCATGAGTGGGGAACTGATGATTATGATAAATATTTTGATAAGTATGGTAAATGGTTAGAAGATAACTGTTTCTTATCAGAAAATAGAGATATTTCAGATATTGCCTGCATTGGACCAAAAGATATGAGGCTTGCAAAACAACTTATTTCTGGCGGCTCTGAACATCGTAAATTCTTACGCCAAATCTTTGTAAGTATTGATATTACTGCTCCACTCTACTGGTGGAAAGAATTCGATACATATAAGGTAGCTACTGTTGCCAACAGTACCAGCACAATGCACAAATTAACTTCAAAGCCTATTACTATGGAATGCTTTGAAACTGATGATTTTGTAAATATCCCTTATTCTGAAGATGCCCAAAGAGAAGATCTTAAGAGCCCGATTGATAGCGATTTTGTGCAAATGTGCTTAGTTCCTTATATGGAATATCTACGCCAGAAGTATTTGGAGATTGTAAAAGATGATCCAGAAGAAGCGAAAGTTTACTGGAAAGAACTTGTGCGCTGGCTGCCTAATGGATGGTTGCAGACTAGAACATGGACCGCAAATTACGAAACCTTGCGCGCCATGTATCACCAGCGCAAAAACCACAAATTAACTGAGTGGCACCAATTCTGTAACTTCATTGAATCCCTACCATATGCTAGGGAACTCATTATCGACTAATGGGAGCATTACTTGCATTTTCTATAAAAAAATGGTATAATATATATAGAAAATGAAAGAAAGGGTTTCAATTATGAAGCAAGAATTTTTAGATTTTTTGAAAAGTTTAATGGAAGCAGCACCAGATGTAGTCGAAGAAAAGATGACTGACAATGTAAAGAAGTATATCGAAACTCTATCTGGCATCAAGGATGATAAGCCGATTATCACAGACAATGGAAAGGTCATTCTTGATTATATGCAGAAAACTGATGTTCCAATGATGAAAGCGAAGGATATTGCCGACGGATTATTGATTTCGAGTCGAAAAGTATCTGGGTCTCTACGAAAACTAGTGACTGACGGTTTTGTAGAGAAGGTAGGTCAGGATCCTGTGATTTATGCTTTAACTGAAAAAGGAAAAAATTTTGTTATTGAATAAGGAGAAATGAATTATGAAGAAGAATATGATTAATAGCGTACATATTGAAGGAGTTTTATATTCTCACAACTTAGAGGCAAAGGTAACTGGAGAAAATTCTAAGGCACCTGGCACCCCGTATGTCGCTGGAACAATTGATATTGCAACTGATGATGCACAGACTAACGTAGTATCTGTACATTTTACATATGTAACTCCAACTTATGCAAAGTCTGGTAAGGCAAATCCCAACTATCAGATTTTGATGGATATTATTAATGGAAAGACAAAGAATGTCACCGCAAATGGTGAAGGCGCAAAACTTCGTATTGATTCTGTAATCGCTCTGAATGAGTTCTATTCTGATCGTAATGGTGAGGAAGAGCTTGTTACTGTGAAGCGCAATGAGGGCGGCTTCATTCATGTTGTCACTCAGCTTGATGCTGATGAGAAGAAGAGAAACACTTTCACCGCTGATATGGTTATCACTGGCGTAACTCATGTTGATGCTGATGAGGAGAGAGGTCTTCCTGAAAAGGTTAATGTGAAGGGTTGCATTTTTGACTTCAGAAATGCACTTCTGCCTGTTGAGTTTAGCGCAACCAGCCAGGGAGCAATCAATTATTTTGAAGGTCTTGGTGTTTCCAGCAAGAATCCTGTATTCACCAAGGTTTGGGGTCGTGAACTTTCCACCACCATCGTTCGTACTATCAGAGAGGAATCTGCATTTGATGAGGCGAATGTGCGCGAGATCCCTACTTCTCGTAGAGATTTCGTGATCACTGGTGCGTTGACTGATCCTTATGAGTGGGATGATGAGTCCACCATCACTGCAGCTGAACTGACCAAGGCGATGACTGATCGTCAGACCTATCTGGCTGCACTAAAGAAGAGACAGGACGATTATAAAGCATCTCAGGGCGGCGGTTCCAACGAGCCTAAGAAGGGTGGATTTGATTTTTAATCCACCCTCCCCTTGAGGGAGTTGAAGTAATAGAAAAGGAGATATAAGATATGGCTAATTCATTGTTAGAGATTAAACCACATAAAGTTAGTAGAGATTTAAGAGGATATACAGTATTCTTTTATGGTGATCCCAAAGCTGGTAAGACAACTATTGCTTCTAAGTTCCCAGGTGCTTTACTTCTAGCTTTTGAAAAAGGTTATAATACAATTCCAGGCATTATGGCTAAGCCTTTAAATACCTGGTCTGAATTTAAAAAAGTTCTTCGTGAACTGAAAGATCCTGAAGTACAGAAGATCTTCCAAACAGTCGTTATTGATACTGCCGATATTGCATATGCTCTTTGCGAAAAGTATGTATGCCAACAGGAGAGTAATGAAAAGATTGACTATAATACAATCGGTGACATTCCTTACGGTAAAGGATATAAACTGGTTGAAAAAGAATTTGATGAGAGCCTGCGCGCAATCATTCAAATGAATTATGGTCTTGTAATCATTTCTCATGCGACAGACAAGACATTTACTGATGAGAATGGTAAAGATTTCAATCAAATCGTTCCAACTCTGGATCAGAGAGGTCGTAAAATCTGTGAGCGCACTTGTGATATTATTGGTTATGCCAGAAGTATTGAAACAGAAGAGGGTAGACGCAGTACTCTTTATTTGCGCCAGACCTCAAGATTCGTAGCCGGATCTCGTTTCAAATATATGCCAAATGCGATTGATTTTACATATGATAATCTTGTAAATGCAATTCAAGAAGCGATTGATAAGGAAGCTGCTGAAAATAGTGGTAAATTTGTTACCGAAGAGCGTCAGAATAGAGAGCTTGTGAAAGCAACTTATGATTTCAACGCTCTGATGGATGAGTTCCAGAACCTGGTAAGTAAGTTAATGGAAACTCAAAGCCCTACAATGGCGGCTAAGATCACCAAGATTGTCGAGAGTCATCTTGGCAAAGGCAAGAAAGTTGGAGAAATTACTCCCGAACAAGCTGCTGAACTTGATCTTATTGTTTACGATTTGAAACAGCTTTGATATAAAGTTTCTTGAGATTTCGACCCAGGGACATGCGCCCTGGGTTGATTTTTTTATAATTTTATGGTATAATATTAAAGAGAGGAGGATATGGTATGGCACATCAAGTTAAATGTTACTATTGCGGAAAATATTTCGATCGAGATAAAGAAGAAGCGATCCAAATCCCGAATACCAGACGATATGCTCATAAGAGTTGCGCCGATGGTAGTAACACAAGCCCCGAGCGCAAAGACCAGATCCAATTAGAAGAATATATAAAAAAGCTCTTCAAATTGGATTATGTCCCGCCTAATGTTCAAAATCAAATTAAAGAATATATCGAACAAAAAGGCTTCACCTATTCTGGAATTTATAAAACGCTGTTCTATTATTTCGACATAATGCGTAATCCAAATACGTATTTAAATAATCCAACAATAGCAATTGTTCCATATGTTTATCCTCAAGCGAGAGAATATTATTATGTTCTTTATAAAGCGCGAGAATTAAATAAAGATAAAAAGTTTGAAGCGCCAAAAGAAGTAACAGTAACGATACGTGCGCCGGAGCGTGAACCGTTGCGCAAGCGAGACCTATTTACGTTTTTAGACGAGGAGGTGGATGATAGTGGCAAGTAAATATGTCGATCCTACCAGTATTATGCAAGTCATAGGCTGTGTATACAATCATCCACAACTACTGGATTTTACAGATAAATACACCATTACCGATGATGACTTCCCTGATGAATTTCATAGAATTGCTTTTGGAGCAATTTATAAGATTTATGAATTGGGAGCAGAAAAAATAACTCTTGAAAATATAGCGGACTTCTTAAGTAGTCGTCCAAAAGCTGAAGCAGTTTTTAAGAATTATAAAGGAAATGAATGGTTATTAAAGGTCTCTGAAGCTGCAATTCCTACGGCATTTGATTATTATTATAGCCGATTAAAGAAAATGTCTTTACTTCGTGCTTATGATAATTATGGAATTAATGTTGAAGATATTTATGACCCAAACAATATTCTTGATGTAAAAAAGAAACAATTTCAAGAAGAGTGGCTTGATAATTCAACATTAGAAGATATAGCAGACAAGGTCGATGCAAAGATTGAACAGATCCGCGCAACATATGTTAATGATCAGTTTGGAGAAGCATACCAAGCTGGTGATGGTATTTTTGAGCTGATTGATAGATTAAAAGAATATCCTGAGGTTGGTGTACCTTTATACGGGCCTTTGATCAACACAGTAACGAAGGGCGCACGTTTGAAAAAGTTTTATCTGCGCTCAGCGCCTACTGGTATTGGTAAGTCCAGAACAATGATTGCCGATGCGTGTTATATTGCATGTAATCGAATTTATGATGAGATTTTTGGCTGGATTAAGAATGGAACTTGCCAACCTACTTTATACATCACAACCGAGCAAGAAAAAGAAGAAATACAAACAATGATGCTTGCATTTCTTTCAAATGTAAATGAGGAGCATATTATAGATGGCAAATATCAAGGAGATGAAGAAGAGCGAGTACGAAAAGCTGCTGAAATACTTCAGTCCAGCCCTCTTTATATCGAGGAACTCCCCGACTTTTCCCTTCAAGATGTCGAGGACAGAATTAAAAAGAATATCCGTGACCATGACGTTAAATATGTCTTTCACGACTATATTCATACTTCCCTCCGTATCCTTGAAGAAATCACTCGAAGATCTGGAGGCATCAAGCTCCGTGAAGACAACGTCCTCTTTATGCTTTCCATTAGGCTCAAGGATATTTGTAATAAATATGGGATATTTATTATGTCCGCAACCCAGCTCAATGCAGACTATCAAATTTCTAGCACTCCAGACCAGAACCTTTTAAGAGGAGCTAAGTCTATTGCTGATAAGATTGACTTTGGTTCTATCCTTTTAGGAGTGAAGGATGAAGATTTGGAAGCATTACAGCCGATATTATCGGCAAACACATTTGATACCCCGAATTTGAAATTATCTATTTATAAGAATAGGCGAGGAAGATGGAAGGGTGTCATCCTATGGTGTAAAGCAGATCTGGGCTGCTGCAGAGTTAAGCCAATGTTCTGCACATCATATAATTATGAAATTCAAACTATTGAAGATTTAAAGATATTAACTGAAGAACCTAGTGCGTTCGATAATGAGGAGGATTAATTATGCCACGTAATGATGGTAATACCCAAAAGAGACCAAATAAGTCTATGAATAATCAGAATTTCCAGAAGAAACAACCAAAGAATAGGAATAAGAATTATAAGAACAACCCGCCGCAGGTAAAGGCGGATAATGGCAAAACGAAGCCATTCATTGCTAAATGTCCTCCTGGTAAATGCGGCCCTGCCTACGAGTACAAAATGTCTCGTGAGTGCGCCAATGATATTCTGAAGGAGTGCCCTTCGCGCACGAGACCGCAGCAGTATCTGTGCGATTATGTAAACGAGCAGTATGGTCTGCTTGGTTACTGCTGCAAAGTAATTATTATTGAGGGATAATTATGAAAGACTACAACAAGACAGAAATAAGAGACAGTTTAACATTGGATAATATTTTTGACTTGTTGCAAGAATGGGGTGGAGATCCCGAATATACAAGCTTCGGGATCTTATCCTCTACGATCTGCCATAATCCGCCTGGAGAGGGCAGTCGCAAACTATATTATTATGAAAATAGTGGATTATTTAAATGCTATACCGATTGTGATTGCGCCTTTGATATTTTTGAATTGACTATTAAAGTTGCGCTTATTCAATCTAATCGAAATATGGATTTAAATGATGCTGTAAGGTATATTGCTTATAAGTTCAATATTATTGGTAGTACCATTGAAGAAGATGATGTTGGACTTTTGGATTGGCAATATCTGAATAATTATGATAAGATTAGTGAAATAGATATAAAAAAGCAAGAAGTCAAATTAAAAGAATATGATAAAACTATTGCGAACAATTTATGGGCGTGCGGATGTAAACTTGGCCCGTGGTTGAAGGAAGGTATTTCTCAAGCCGCGATTGACCACAATCACATTGGCTATCTATTTTCAACCGACCAAATCTCAATACCTCATTATGATAAAGATGGAAGAATGGTCGGATTGCGTGGAAGGACAATGTGTAAGGAAGACGCCGAAAGATTTGGTAAGTATCGACCAATAAAAGTAAATGGACAATTATATAATCACCCATTGGGTTATAATTTATATAATTTGAACAATTCAAAAGATAATATTCGTACTATTGGTAAAGCAATAGTTTTTGAAGCAGAAAAATCTTGTTTATTATATCAATCATATTTTGGATTTGAAAATGATATTTCTGTAGCTTGCTGTGGTAGTTCTTTGTCATCATTTCAGATGCAGATGCTATTGGATGCTGGAGCCAAGGAAGTAGTGATCGCTTTCGATAGACAGTTCCAAGAAAAAGGCGACCAGGAGTTTACAAGACTGGTGAAGAAGTTGAAAGCGTTAGATCAGAAATATCGAAATGAAGTTCTTGTATCATTTATATTTGATAAAAATATGATAACAGGATATAAAGCAAGTCCAATAGATGAAGGTAAAGAAAAGTTCTTAAAATTATTTAAAGAGAGAATAGTCTTATGAATCAAGACATTATAAATTATAGAAAGAGCCATAGGAATTGTAAATATTGTCAACATGCTAAATTTGTTTCTCCTTCACTTAGACATGGCATTAGTTGTCCAGATTTTTATGAGTGCGAATGTAGCGATAAAATAATTAGACTTTTTATAAAAGCTCTATGGTGTAGGTATTATAAAGTATGAAGAAACTTACTATTAGCGCGTTTGCGGCCGGGGTGTCGATCGGAATAGCTGGCATTGCCTTTCTTAAAACGGGAAACCCTTGGGTTTTCCCGATTGGCTTATATATGGTATGCTTTTTTGGTTTACATCTTTATACTGGCCGAGTATGTTATGCTAAATTAACTGATGCTCCTGATTTATTATGGATGCTTATTATGAATTTCATTGGAGCAGGACTCCTTGGAATTCTTTGTCACTTTGTTTACCCAGAATTGGCTCAGAAAGCAGTAGAGTTAACTGCAGCTAAAATAAATCAAGACGCATGGGTTTTCCCTCGGGCTTTTCTCTGTAACGTAATGATTTTTGTTGCTGTTCACTCTTGGAAAAATATTCCAAGTCCAAACAATATCATTGGATTGATTTTTGCAACTGCAATTTTTGTAATGTGTGGATTTGAACACTGTGTCGCCAATGCTTTTTATTTTGGGTGCGCTTTCAATCATAATATTGAAATGCTTTGGTATTTACCTGCGTGCGCTCTCGGCAATACAATCGGAGGCCTGGCCGCACATAAAACTGCTCAATGTGTAGGGTGGAGGTGAGCTAGGTGAAAGGAGGTTGAAGTTATGAACTATCAACTTATAGCACCAAGACTCCCAGAACTAAGTGTGGTAGAGCAGGTGTTTGAAAACAGAGGAATTAAAAAGCAAGATATATATCATTATTTACATACTTCAAAAAATGATTTATATGATCCATTATTATTAGACAGAATACAAGATGGCGTAAAAATGCTTGTAAAGCACATTAACAATCAAGATAAAACACTTATCCAAGTCGATAGCGATTGTGATGGCTATACATCATCAGCATTTTTAATCAATTACTTAAATCAATGGTTCCCAGCATATGTCCAGAATTGTGTGACTTATCGAGTTCATGATAATAAATCTCATGGCTTAATTCTGGAAACCATTCCAGAAGATACTAAATTAGTTATTGCCCCGGACTCCAGTTCAAATGACTACGAAGTTCACAAAGCGCTTCATTACCGAGGATGTGATGTTCTCGTACTCGATCACCACTTGGCCGATCACGTTTCCGAATACGCCTGTATTATTAATAATCAAATGTGCGGTTATCCAAATAAATCTTTATCAGGCGTTGGAATTGTTTACAAGTTTTGTTCTTATTTAGATACTTTTTTGGGTCAGAATAAAGCTGATGAATTTCTTGATTTAGCTGCCGTTGGCATTATTGCCGATATTATGGATTTGCGAGATTTTGAAACTCGCTGGATTATTGAATATGGTATGAGTCATATTCGCAATCCATTTATTAAAGAAATGATGAAACGAATGGATTTCAAAATTAATGGTAAATTAAATCCATTTAAAGTATCGTTTTATATTGCGCCGTTCGTTAATGCAATGAACAGATCTGGCACCCTGGATGAGCGTTTATTACTATTCGAGTCAATGCTTGAGTATCGCGCATATGAGCTTATTCCTTCGACTAAGCGAGGCGCAAAAGGGACCATGGAGACGCGCGTAGAACAAGCCTCGCGCACATGTTCTAACGTTAAAAATCGTCAAGCCAAGAGTCGTGACTTAAATACAGAAATGATTGAGGAAATCATTACTGAAAATAAGCTTTATCATCACACCTTAATTGCGGTAAAACTCTCAAAAGAGCAAGCTGCTGATAGAAACTTGACTGGTTTAATCGCAACGCAAATTGCAAATAAATATGGACATCCAACAGCAATTCTGAATGAAACAGAACATGATGGTGAGAAATGGTGGGAAGGCTCCATGCGCGGAGCTCCTCATATTGAGATCACAGATACCCGCCAAGTTTTGCTTGATACTGGACTGGTTCAATATTGTGAAGGACATGCTAATGCTGCTGGTATTGGAATTAAAGATAGCGACTTTAAGAAACTGATTGAATACTTAGATACCATTTACGACCCTGAAGCGTTCAAGCCAGTTTGGAATGTCGATGTTGAGATTCCATTAGATCAAGCAGAAGATGGAGTGGGTGCGCTCGGGCGTCTTGCTGATTACTGGGGCTTCGGTATTGAGGAACCGCATATCGTGATCACGAAAGTGAAAATCACCAAAGACAATTGTCAGATGATGAAATCAAATACATTTAAGATTTCATTTGGAGATTTGAGCTTTATTAAATTCAAAATGCCCGATGAAGAATTCGAGGCGCTAGTTCCCGAGATGGGCTATAAGATGCTAACGATTGTCGGATTGTGTCACATCAACAATTGGAATAACTATGAATATCCTCAAGTTGAAATTGAGGATTATAGTATTGATAAAGTAATGAAATGGGACTTCTAAAAGGCCAATTTCAATTCAGAAATAAGCTTTAGATTTCAAATATTATGAAAGTAATTACCTTATAATTCAAAGGAGGATATATCCATGTTACAAGTAAACAGTATGAATTATAATGCTTCTGGCGTTAGCGTTGATGCTAATGAAGAGCAACTGGCTACATTTTATTTCAATGCCGATAATTACAATAATTTCTCTTTTAATATCAATTTCTCCAGCAAGGCTGCTGTAACCAATGCAACTGTTTGGACTGATTTTGAAGCTTTTAAAGATGAAGTTGATGGCATTCTGGCTGAACTATAATTGATAGCCAAGACATACAAATCGGGGTCGCTTGAAAGTTATCAAGCGGCCCCATTTTTTCGTTGGTAGCTCCGGCCGGCCACAGCTCTTGCGACCGTGCGCCCAGATTGAAAATTGCTTTGGGGAATTTTGGAGCAGATTCTCTTTTACTTGATTTTTTTCATAAAAAATGGTATAATATAAATAGTAAGCAAAGAAATGTATTGTAGATAAAATTTTTGGACACAATCCAATAATACATTTGTTAAACCTTTCAATATATAATGAAAGGTGGTATAAAATTATGAAATTAATATGTGAATTATGTGGTAAAGAATTTGAAGCAAAACGCAAAGATGCAAAATATTGTTCAGATTCTTGTAGAAACAAAGCTTCAAGATTACATCGAGGCTTAATTGGAAAAACTTGTTTAATTTGTGGAGAAAAATTTTCTCCTAAAACTCCTTCTGCAAACAAAAGAAAAATATGCTATAATTGTGTACCAGATGGTGAAACTATTACACGTAGTAAATATGTTGAATTGATTAAAACCAAAATATATAATGGAAAATGCTGTAGATGCGGCTATGATAAATGTATACAAGCATTAGAATTTCATCATATTGATCCAAAACAAAAAGATACTATTATTTCTTCTGATAGTATTACAATAGAAAAAGCAATAGAAGAAAGTAAAAAATGTATTTTAATTTGTTCAAATTGTCATAAAGAATTCCATGCTGGTTTATGGGATTTGTCAGAATTAAATTTAGAAGAAAGAAAGGAGGATTAAATCTTGGAATTAACAATGAAACAACAAGAAGGATTGATTACGGCTGTAGCTAGATATACAAATCATGAGCGATATACTTGTATATCTGGCTACGCCTAACGAAAGCTGGAACAGGTAAGAGCACTTTGGTAAGTTTCATCATTGATGCTCTCAATATAGATAGAGAAGATGTCGCCTATGTTGCATACACAGGCAAGGCCGCACTCGTCTTAAAAGAGAAAGGATGCCCGAATGCGACAACAGCGCATAAATTATTATATAAAGCTTACCCAAATAAGAATGGTGAGTTCGTTTTTATCCCAAAACGTCCATTAGACCAACAGTACAAGTTAATTGTAGTTGATGAAGTTTCAATGCTCCCGCAAGAAATGTGGGATTTGCTTCTATCACATCATATTTACGTGCTTGCGCTCGGGGACCCTGGGCAGTTACCACCTGTGCGTGGAGCGAATGATGTTCTGGATCATCCGCATGTTTTCCTAGACGAAGTTATGCGCCAGGCGCAAGAATCAGAAATCATTAGATTATCTATGGATATTCGCGCAGGGAAACCATTAAGCAAATATAGTGGTACTGATGTAAAAATCATAGACAAGGGTGATATGGTTGATGGAATGTACACATGGGCAGATATTATCCTATGTGGTAAGAATGAAACGCGCTTTGATGTTAATGATCGTATGCGTCGTTACATCTGGAACACAAATGATCCTACTCCGCTATTAGGAGATAAGGTGATTTGCAACCATAATGATTGGCATACATTTTCTGAAATTGGTATGCAACCATTAGTAAATGGACTGATTGGTGAGATTTGTAGTTTTGAAAGATACCCTATTATTGTGCCATATTATGGTAAATTAGATTTATTTAAGTGCGGCTTGGTGGTTGATGATGGTGAGGATGGGTTTGCGCCTTTGCTAATGGATGCAAAGCTTTTCCTCGAACATAAAGAAACAGTTACTAAAGCAAACTATAAATACTTAAAGAAAATCCCTATCAAACCTTTTGAGTATGCTTATGCAATTACTTGCCACAAAGCACAAGGTAGCGAATACAATAAAGTTTTAGTGTTAGAAGAAGACTGGCCCGGCCAGGAACACAAACGCTGGCTCTATACCGCTTGTACACGGGCGGCGCAAAAGCTAGTTATTGTGCGCAATTACAAATCAGTCTGATTGACAAACAGTAAAAAATATGGTATAATATTATTGTAGAATAAAAGAAAGAGGTTGATATATGGCATACTTCGGTGTCCACAATCATACAGAGTATAGTAACCTTCGTCTGCTGGATTGTATCAACCGTCCGGATGCGCTGATTAAAAAGGCGAAGGAGTTGGGTCTTAGTGGTCTGGCAATCACAGATCATGAGACTCTTAGTGCGCACATGGTAGTTAATAAGATCGCCAAGGCAATGAGAGAGACAGATCCAGAGTTCACTATAGCTCTTGGTAATGAGATCTATTTAACTGACACAAGAGAGGCAAGACAGAAATATTATCACTTTATCTTGATTGCAAAAGATAATGAAGGATATAAGCAATTAAAAGAGTTAAGTACAATCGCCTGGATGAATGGGTATAATACGATGAAGATGGAAAGAGTTCCGACTTTAAAGTCAGAGCTTAAAAGTGTTATCCAGAAGAATCCAGGTCATGTGATTGCAACGAGCGCATGTATTGGTGGAGAATTATCTTATAATGCATTGATGATGTCCCAATGCGAAAGTGTTGGTGATATGAGAAATGCAACAGTTTATTATGAAGCAATTCAGAATTTTATTGATTTCTGTATTGATGTATTCAAAGATGATTTTTATATTGAGTGCGCTCCGAGCGATGCAGAAGATCAAGTTGCAGTAAATAAAAAATTATATCGTATCAGTAAAGCATATAATATCCCGATGGTAATTGGTACAGATGCTCATTATCTGCGTCCAGAGGATCGTCCAATTCATAAAGCATATTTAACATCGAAGGAAGGCGATCGCGAAACTGATACATTCTATAAGTATACATATCTCATGACTCCAGAGGAAGTTCATGAATTAATGGCATATAGTTTTGAGGATCTGGCGATTGTTGATTGGATGTTTGAAAATAGTTTGAAGCTTCAAAACAAGATTGAATGGTTTAGCTTGGAAAGAAAACAGATTATTCCAAAGGTTGAACTTCCGAATATTTTGAAATTTGCAATTCCGAATCCGGAAAAATATCCAGTATTAGCAAGTTTAGCCAATAGTGATGAAAATCAAGAGAGATATTGGTTAAATGAATGTATTGGTAGTTTATATAATAAAGATTTAAATAAAGAAGAATATTGGCAGAGATTGGAAACAGAAGCCGATGTTATTAAATGTATTGGAGATAAGTTAGATGACTGTTTGTTTGCGTATTTCAACACGTTTAAGCATTACATTGACTTGTTCTGGGAATGCGGCAGTATCGTGGGACCAGGGCGTGGTTCATCAACTGGGTTCCTTAGTAATTACTTATTGGGAATTACCCAGCTCGATCCAATCCGCTGGAATCTCCCATATTGGCGATTCCTCAACAAAGAGAGAGCTGAATTGCCCGACATCGATATTGACCTTGCTCCAAGCAAGCGACCATTAATTTTCCAGAAGATTAGAGAAGAAAGAGGAGAGCTGGGGTTAGCGCAGGTTGTAACTTTCGGAACTGAGGCAACAAAGTCTGCGATTCAGACAGCGTGCCGCGGGTATAGAAGTGATGATTATCCCGATGGTATTGATGTTGATGAAGCATTATATATGTCATCTTTAATTCCTCAAGAGCGTGGTTTCCTATGGGAGATTGAAGATGTTATTCATGGAAATGAAGAGCGGGATAGAAAACCTGTCAAGCAATTCATTGATGAAGTAAATAAATATCCAGGATTATTAGATATTATTGTCTATATTTGTGGATTGGTAAATAAAAGAGGAGTTCATGCCAGCGGTGCGATTTTATATGGGGATGATCCATATGAAACAGCAGCTTTTATGCGTGCGCCCGGGGGTGATATCGTGACGTGCTGGGATCTGCATGAGGCAGAGTCAGCTGGTGATACGAAGTATGACTTCTTAGTAACTGAAGCATCGGATAAGATTATCCAATGTTATGAATTATTAAAAGCAGATGGAGTAATTCCAGATGTGGGATTAAGAGAATTTTATGATAAGTGGTTGCATCCAGAAGTAATGGATGTAACTCAGCAAACATTGTGGGATCATCTTGCGGCGGGGGATATTTTGGATATATTCCAGTTCGCTACAGGAGTCGGTTTGATGATTGCGAAGAAGTTAAAACCTCAGAATATGTTGGAGATGACTGCGGCGTCCGCTTTGATGCGCTTGATGGCTGAGAAAGGAAAGGAATCTCCGCAAGATAGATATTTGAGGATTAAAGAAGATCCATTGGCATTTGAAGATGAAATGGTGAAATGTGGATTGACAAAAGAGGAAAGAGAAGCATTTCATAAACATTGTGATGCGTATTATGGAACTGTCCCGCTTCAAGAGCAGATGATGGAGATCCTGATGGATCAAGATGTGGCAGGGTTTACGCTCGCGGAAGCGAATGCCGCACGTAAGATTGTCGCAAAGAAGCAAATGAAGAAAATCCCAGAATTAAGAAAGCAGTTATATGATCATGTAGGAAATGATGATTATGCCGATTATATTTGGGAAATTGCCGTGGCGCCATCATTGGGATATGCGTTCAGTAAGAATCATAGTCTTCCATATTCATTTGTAGGTATTCAGATGTGTTATCTGGCAACCGCATTTGATCCGATTTATTGGAATACAGCATGTCTCATTGTAAACAGCGGAGCGGTGGATCCAGAGAATAGTGGATCGACAGATTATGGTAAGATTGCGAGAGCAATTGGAGCAATCAAGTCAAAAGGAATTGAAGTAAGTCTGATTGATATAAATAAATCTCAATTTGGATTTGCGCCAGATGTAAAAAATCATAGAATTCTTTTGGGATTGAAAAATCTGTTAAATGTGGGCGATGAAGTGATCGCAGATCTGATTGCAAAGCGTCCATATTCATCTCCGAAAGATTTTTATAATAGAGTTAAACCGAATAAGAGAGCGATGATTTCATTAATTAAAGCTGGAGCATTTGATGGTATGGAAGATCGTAAGTTTGTAATGACGTGGTTCATTTGGGAAACTTGCGATAAGAAAGCTCGTTTAACTCTTCAAAATATGCCAAGTCTTTTAAAATATGGAATCGTCCCGTGTGATGATGAAAATATGAGATTTGCAAAAAGAATATATGAGTTCAATAGATATCTCAAAGCGTGTTGTAAGACAAAAGATTTAGTATATTATCATCTTGATGAGAGAGCATTGAACTTTATGACTGAAATTGGAAAAGATAATATGTTATATATTATTGGTGATGATTTCAGTTTGGATATGAAAGATTGGGATAAATATTATCAGAAGGTTATGGATATTTTTAGAAATTGGATAGCCGGAGATAAAGATAATATCCTGTTCAAATTAAATAGTCTAATCTTTAAAGAAGATTGGGAGAAGTATGCATTAGGTTCATATTCATCTTGGGAAATGGAAGTTGCGTGTTTCTATTATCATGAGCATGAGTTGCTGAAGATGAATAATGAATTATATGGAGTAGAAGATTTCTTCAAGTTGCCAGAAGATCCAGTAGTAGAAAGATATTGGCATCGTAAAGGTAATGATATCCCGTTATTTGAGTTGACAAAGATAGCAGGAACTTGTATTGATAAGAATAAAACAAAGAGTACTGTGACATTGTTGACAACGACAGGGGTTGTAGAAGTCAAATTTAGAAAAGAATATTTTGCATTATTTGATAAGCAAATTTCTGAACGTGGAGAAGATGGAAAGAAACATGTAATTGAGAGATCGTGGTTCAATAGAGGAAACATGATTATTGTCAATGGGATGCGTTCAGGAGATAATTTTATTTGTAAAAAGTATTCAAGTACCGTGGGTCATCAACTTTATAGAATAACTCAAGTGAATGATGATGGTACTGTAGTATTGCAAGATGCTAGATACCAAGGAGGAATCGAAGAAGAAGATGGAGCGGTATAAGCTAGTTGCAATCGTTGGCGAGGCTGGGTCTGGCAAGGACTCCCTCGCCCGCGCACTTGCTGATGTATTAGAAAAAGAAGGACTTAAAGTTCACGAAGTCGTGAGCTACACCACACGTCCTCCAAGAGACTATGAAACTGATGGAGTCGATTACCATTTTGTCGAACCGTTAAAATTTGCGGATTTAATTTTCAAAAATAGAATTTTAGAAGCGGCTGAATTTAATGACTGGATTTATGGAACTTGTATTGATGATTTAGATCCAGAAGCAATCAATATTGAAGTTTTAAATCCTGATGGTGTTAATGCCATATATGCCGAGCATAGCACGCTTCATCGCATTGATATGTTTGTAATTCAATGCGTGTGTTCTGAAAAAACTCGTCTTATCAGACAGCTCGAGCGAGAAGAAAATCCTAATATTGATGAAATTATGCGTCGTTTAAGCACCGATCGCAGAGATTTTGCAGAATTTAATATACAAGATTATGCTCCGTGGTATTTTATTGTACCTACTGATGGCGGGCCTACTCCTCATGACGAAGCGAAGCTCGCTCTAGCATACTTGCGGTGCTGGACAGAAAAAAGTAATTAATTACTAAAAAACTCCAAATATAGTAGTGTCTCAGAAAAATTTATACAATATTTAGGTGGAGGATAATATGAATGTAATTAAACGCAATGGCGACATAATTCCTTTCAATGGACAGAAAATTGTGGACGCCATTAACAAAGCCTTTATAGACGTAGATGGAAAACTATACGAAACAGATACTGCTGCTGACATTGCTTTAGAGATTGGCCAGAAAGCAGATCTTATGAATAGACCATTATCAGTTGAAGAAATTCAAGATATGGTCGAAGATTATTTAATGCGTTCCGAGCGCAAAGATGTGGCTCGCGCATATATTCGTTATCGCTACAAGAAAGAAGTAGCAAGAAATGTTCAATCAGATTTCTTTGATGCTATCGAAGAAAAGCTTACAGCAAAGAATGTTCAAAATCAAAACGCAAATATTGATGAACATTCTTTTGGTGGACGTATTGGAGAAGCTTCTGGCGTAATGACCAAAGCATATGCTCTTGAACATCTGGTATCTCCGATGGCAAGACAACATCATGAAAATAATGAGATTTATATTCATGACTTAGATGCTTATGCTGTTGGTATGCACAATTGTTTAAGTATTCCTTTTGATGATTTATTAGCTAAAGGATTTAATACTCGTCAAACTGATGTGCGGCCAGCCAATTCTATTAACACAGCCATGCAACTCGTTGCTGTTATATTCCAGCTTCAAAGTCTGCAGCAGTTTGGTGGTGTTTCTGCTACGCACTTAGACTGGACCATGGTTCCATATGTGCGTAAGAGTTTTTATAAGCACTTTATTGATGGGCTTCATTATATTGAAGACCCGCTTGGAGATGAACATGCCTTAAATATTAATAATAAAATGTCTATTGAAGATATTCATTATAAAGAGCCATATAGATATGCTTACAAATATGCTATGGATATGACTATTAGAGAAACGCATCAGGCAGTTGAGGGTATGTATCACAATCTCAATACTCTTCAATCCAGAAGCGGTAATCAGTTGCCATTCACTTCAATTAACTATGGTACCTGCACACTTCCGGAAGGTCGCATGGTTACGAAAGCTTTGCTCGACGTGTCGATCGAAGGCCTGGGCGCACTCCATAAAACTTCAATCTTCCCATGTGGCATCTTCCAATGCATGAAAGGTGTTAATGAGAAACCAGGAGATCCAAATTATGATTTATTTAGACTTGCATTACAGTCAACTGCTAAAAGACTATATCCTAATTATGCAAACGTCGACTGGTCGGGTAATCGCGGCTACGACCCCAAAGATCCCAAAACTTATTTTTCTACCATGGGATGCCGCACTGCCAACGGATTTGACATTAATGCAGAGGAAGGAACTAATCCCCAAACAAAAGATGGACGTGGAAATATATGTCCTGTTACTATTATTCTTCCAACTGTCGCAATGCAAGCCAGAGCATCAGTGGCCGACAGCGTGGATGGAGCTGATTTAATAGATACCTTCCTCGAAATCTTAGATAAATACATTCATGATGCAAAAGATATGCTGCTTGAGCGCTTCGAGTGGATTTGCTCACAGCCGGCATCCAGCGCAAAGTTTATGTATGAGAACCACACCATGATGGGCTATCATCCAGAAGAAGGAATTCGTTCTGCACTCAAACACGGGACAATCGTAATTGGACAATTGGGTTTGGCCGAAGCACTTCAAATTCTTATTGGGAAAGACCATACTGAACCAGAAGGAATGGAATTAGCCAAGCGTATTGAACAATTGTTTAAAGATCGTGTTGCTGAATTTAAGCAAACTTATCGCTTAAATTTTGGTGTTTACTATACTCCTGCCGAGAATCTATGCTACACCGCTCTGAAGAAATTTAAAGAAAAATATGGCGTAATTGAGAATGTCTCGGATAAAGATTTCTTTACAAATTCAATGCACGTTCCAGTATGGAAACATATTGGCCCATTTGATAAGATTGATATTGAGTCTCAATTAACAGGTTATTCTTCTGCTGGTTGCATTACCTATGTAGAGCTTGAATCTTCAGTAATTAAAAACATCGACGCATTAGAGCAGGTAGTTATTTATGCTATGGAAAAAGATGTTCCATATTTTGCGGTCAATGTTCCAAATGACACTTGCCTTGAGTGCGGCTATACTGGAGAATTCAATGATGCCTGCCCAGTTTGCGGCAGTACTCACATCCAACAGTTACGCAGAGTAACCGGCTATTTAACAGGAAACTATACAACAGCTTTTAATCTTGGTAAACAAGATGAAGTTCATCATAGAGTAAAACATACTGGATATTTAGAGTAAGGAGGCGCAGCATGCGATACGCTGGTATAATTAAAGATGATTTCGCTGCTGCTCCTGGAGTTTGTCTATCATTTTTCGTTCAGGGTTGTCCCATCCATTGTAAAGGGTGCCACAACCCTGAATCATGGGATTTTGAAGGTGGAAAGGAATTTACTCCAGCAGTATTAGATGAAATTATCAAAGGCTTAACTGCCAATGGTATTCACCGCACATTCTGTATTATGGGCGGTGAACCTATGTGTGAAGGTAATTTATTTTTAACAGATATGTTAGTGCGCGAAGTCAAAGCCAAGCTTCCAAATACAAAAATTTGGATTTGGACTGGCTATGACGCAGAAGAGATTTTCAATCGTAAGGACCCACGCACACTTCATTTAATCAAAACGGTTAATGGATTTGTTACTGGGCCTTATATTGAGGCTTTAAGAGATATTACATTACCTATGCGTGGTAGTTCAAACCAACAGGTCATAGAATTGACCGAATAAAAAATTTATGTTATAATATTATCAAAGGAGGGTTCGTTATGATTAATGTACCAAATAAAAAGATTTTAGATGTACTGCCCAACACTCCTGAAGATAAAGAATATGCGTTGGTAAAAGATGAGGGAAAGATTTATCAGTATAGTGCGGCCGCACGTGAGTGGGCCCCTGTGAAGGTTGAGGGAGAAGGTTTAAAGATTTCTCTTTATGATATTAACCAAAATATTTTCGCTCAATTAGAACCAATGACAGATGAAAGTTTAAGAAATGCTCAAGCTGAGATTTATAAATTCTTAGGCGAAGATTTCACAGCCTCTGATTTAGATTTTAATTATTGGGCATTGATTTGCTGGCCTAAACACTATATCACAATCTTCCATCATAAAGAAGATAGTGAAGAAGAACTATCTGATATTATTATGGAGGTTCTGGAAGGATTAGGCCAAATCAAAGACATTACTGTGTCTGAAGATGGCAAGCATGTTGAGATCTGGATCACTGATGACGAATCTACCGAATGCTATGTATTATTCTACTACAGTAATGGAGTAGTGGAGGGATATGCATAATGTTAGTATGTGGTTTACAATTAGGATTAAGAAATCAAACTGTGCTTATTTTAAATGAGCGTGGTGATAATGTCGGTATGTTTCACACAGAAATTGAAAAGCTTCCTGAGACCATTTGTGGATATTATTACAACCATGGAGAAGATGAAATCTATCTAAATGGCCCATCTATAATGTGTCATAAGGTCGCTGATGATATTAAAGATGTATCATTGGCGTTATATGCAGATAAAGAACCAATTAAAGTTATTGTTGTAGAAAGAGGTTAATATGGCATATTTATTAAAAACACAAGAAATTTATAGAGTTGATGATGAGGCTGCTGCAAAGCAATTAATTGAAGATGCTAAGGCCGATGGCTTTGGTGAGATTATGAAATACAGTTGCGTTTACAGAGAAAAGCGCTCTAAAGGCGAAGCTGTAGATAGCTGGTATTTAGTCACCTTAAATCGTCAATTCACTCAAGAGAAAGAACCAGAAGGATTTGCATCTGTTAATTACGAGGTGTAATTATGGCAAAATTCGAATTAGTATCCAGGTTCAAACAATTAACAAACGTGGCTTTTGCACTTCCACAGCGTGCCACCGCGCATGCGGCAGGCTATGACCTATATGCGGCTGAAGACGTTGTGATTCCTCCTTATGAAGAACTGATGAGACAATTTAAGGCTCAATCTGATCTGGGTTGCTATAGCCTCGTACAGCTGGCCGCACTTACTAAATCAACATCAACTAAACCAACTTTAGTTTCGACTGGCATGAAGGTAAAACTCGATCCAGATGAATATTTAGAAATTCTTCCTCGCAGTTCAACACCTTTAAAATATTGGTTAATTCTTGCCAACAGCGCAGGAATTATTGATGCTGATTATTACAATAACCCTGATAATGAAGGAGAAATTTTCTTACAGTTTATAAATCTTTCTCCTCATTACATTTCAATACATCGTGGTGATTTCCTTGGACAGGGAATCATTCACAAGTATTATACTACTGAGGATGATTGCGCGGGCGGTGAACGTCAAGGCGGATTTGGTTCAACCCATTGAGAGTATTGGCTTTAGATTAGGCCAGTCGAGTATCAGGGTATTCAGTATTTGATGGCACGACTTTAATAGCAAGTGGTGTTATCGCAATGGGCGATGACCATTTTGGTCAAAGGCTCATGTATCTACGATAGAAAGTAATTGAGCTATTCAAGCAATATAACATTGATTTCATTCTATTGGAAGATATACAATTATAGCAAAATGCCGAAACGCATAAACTTCTTGGAGAAGTTCTCGGGACATTAGAAGAATTGGCTGTAGAATTAGTTGGGACTAACTACGAGATAATTCCAAGTGTTCGCTGGAAGTCCGGTTTGAAAATTAAGGGTAAACAAAGACCTGAATAGAAACGGAATGCCCAGGCATATGTGCTAGAACATTTTAATAAGAAAGTTACTCAAGATGAAAGTGATGCGATATGCATCGGTGCGTATTGGGTAACCCGGGACGTTGGCTTCAATTGGGACGAGTAAAAAAGGCCAACGTCCTTTTTTTAATTACATCTAAATTTTATAGATAATGACAGGGGATTCTTTTAAAGGAGGGTCAATAAAATGGTATGGGAATTCATTGTCCAATATTGGCTCCAGTTCTTTCTTGGACTTATAGCATCCGGAGTAACTGCTGTAGCTGCTCACTTTTATAAATTATATAAAAATGAGCAACAACGTAAAAGAAGTGAAACAGAAGAGCGCTTTATCGAGGAAGTTAAGGAGCTGATTAGTGACAATAACAAAGACGTTTTGAAAGTTGTCCGCGATGAAGAAATTGCGTCAGCCAAGGCCGATAAGCGCATGGATGAGCAGATGCAACAAATTCAAAGCAATCTGGCTATCTTAACTGAAGGAATGTTATCTATCCAAGGCAAACAATTTAAAGACGAATGCCGTATGTTATTACGAGATGATCATGTAATTACTTTACAAGAATTTGAAGGTGTGACCAATGAGCATCGTATCTACAATATTCTAAAAGGTAATCATGAAGGAGATTCACTTTATAGCTTAGTGAAAGTTAAGTATGAAGCTGGATTAGCCCACTAAAACAAAAAACGGGGGCGTAGGTTAAATACCTACGCCCCCGTTTTTTTGTTATCTATTAACCATCAACAGTAATCTTGTTTTCACGCACAGTAGCTTCAATTAAGATTCTGATAAATTCATCTAAGTCAGAATAAACTTCTTCCAGATATACTTTAGCTTCATCACTTAAAGTGTGCATGACTTGTTGATATACCATGTTAAAGGCTTCTTTTTGAGCTTCAACTGTAAATTCACCTTTCTTCTTTAAAGTATCTACATAGGTTTGGTTGACAGCGAGTACGCAATTAACTACTGTGTCACCCAACATGCCAATGTATTTATCTAATAGTTCATTCTCAGATTTCTCTTTAAGATCTGCGATCTTGATTTGAATAATACGAACTACATAGGCTGTTAAAACAGCAAGAAGAGGGAAAATACAAATTTCAAAGATTTTGCTAATAAGTTCAACTTTGTCCATAATTCCTACTCCATTTCAATAAAATATTCATGGCGCCATTGTAATATAATGGCATCGCATACATAAATGTCGCGTCAATTGAAAAATCGCCCATACTCATTGCCTCAAAAGGATTAGCTGCGCGCAAAGGACACCACATAATGCTTGTATAAATGGATAATGACTCCTTAAAATCCTCAAACGTAATATTATCTTTAAAGTTAGGATAATTATTTATAAGTGCTTGAGAAATTGCAGAAAAATTAATTTGTGATACATTAAGTCTATCGTATCCTTCCCAAATGGCTTGATGGCAAATAGCTTGCTCGCAAGAAGGAGATAAAGCCAATAGACCATTAGGAGCAACAGCACTACAGATACTTAATGTATAAGGTTTATAGTCAGGCCAAATAAATCTTTGTGCGGCGGATGGGTTCTGTGTGCGCCATTGGTCCGCCCATGCGAGCAGCTAAGCGGCTCGCGCACCGTCTTCATCTGTAAAAGGAGTGTCTTTATTTTCAAATTTAAATAATCCAAACTGTACATCTGTTGGAAAATTATTTAAAAAGAAATTAAACCAGCCTTCCATTAATTCATAACTTATAATTCCATATAAACCTTTTGTATATAAAACAGAATTAGTTACAATATCTATATTATTATATTGCATATCTAATAATGCAACATTGTTTAATATTTTTTGAGTTGTTCCCTCTCCACGATTAAAATCATTTATCCATTGAGGGCCATCAATAGATATTTGTAATTTAATTCTGGCTTCTGGATTAAATGTATATAAACGTGCAGATAATGTATTTATTAATTCTGCACTATTTGGCAAAGTAAAATTCGTAGAGATTTGAATAGTATTTATATTAGGGAATTCTCTATAAAAATCTGATAAGTAAAATATAAAATCATCTAATCCTATTAAAGGTTCTCCACCCCATAATTCAATAGAAGTAATAGTATCTCTATTATTAGGATTTAATGATTTGATTTTGTTTATATATTTTAAATAGCCTTGTGGATGGCTAATTGGCTCCATCTTGCAATCTTTTTCAATACAATATTTACAATTCAGATTGCAAGACGAAGCCGCAAAAACAGATAATCTTTGATATAAATTATTCATCAAAGATAAAGAATTGGACAGTAAATGTACTCAATTGCCACATTTTCAATATCAACAATAATCATGTTCTTTTTCCTCCTTTGTCTTTTCTTCTTTAATATTATACCAAAAATTTTTCGTTTTGTCATTTTTTTCCCAGAATGAAAATTATATACGTTTAAAATAAACAGCGCCAGTTATGCCATTACCAGGTGTACTTGAGCCTGGATTGCTGGTGCCATGATTTGCCGTTACGAAACATTTAGATGCCTAAAATATAGGGCCTTTAACGCGTAAATCGGATTGATTGCTTACAAAATTAATACTATCTGAACCACCTTGATTGTTAAAATCAGTATATACAATTTGAGCATATTGACTTCTACCAGAACTTGCAAATTCAATCAGCGGATTAGCACTATCTAATGCTGAACTATCTGATGTTGTATTATATCCTAAATATAATTGATATGGTCTATATTGACCTGTTTGTCCAATAATAGCTCCTTTTGTTGTACAAATACTATTATTAAAAATAAATGGAATATTAGCACTATTATAAATATGGCAAAAGCCTGAATTTTGAGAACCAATTGTTACTGTATTGCTATTCAATGTTGATTTAATTAATCCAGCAACTTGTAATGTACCATTATTAGAACTTAAAGACATTCTAGCTGTTGGAGTACCAGTATTAGATTCAGCAGCACTTTCCCAAATCCAACCATAACCAGAGGCATTTTCTATATAAGATCTTAATGCCCAACCAGTAACATCACCTAAAGTAGATGGTGTACCACCACTAGGACAAGTTCCAGATCCATTATTACTCATATATACAGTCCAAGTCTTATAAGATGGTGAATAAAAACCAATCCTACCATATGCTGCATTAGTGCCTCTTTGTAAATAAATATTATTTACATAAAGATTGCTCCAAAATGCAGAACTAGATCCTAAGCTATATGTATTGTTTGCATTTGGTATTAATGTAGAATTTAAACGTCCTGTATCTGAATTATCCCAATGCAATAGCCATTTACTACCCGTATAATCATAAATACCTCTATTGGTATTACTAGACCCTATTAATAAACCAAAAGAAGTAGAGGACCCAGTAAGTTTAAATGTAGGTGATTGTGCACCAGGATCGGTAATAGTTAATGAATAATCGCCATGAGTAATATTTGGTGCAGCAGCAACGGTATTAGCACCATTAAAATATGTTATATGATTAGCAGTGCCAGAACCCAATACCACAGTACCCGCAACATTAGGAAACTGAATTGTTCTAACAGCTGATAAACTACTAACTGCTCTTAAATCCACATGATATCCATTGCTCCATAATGTCAATCCGCCTACCTCAGAAGAATTGCCAATATTTAACCAACTAGACCCAGCAGGCGCATTATCATAATAATATAAATGTGGATTAACTCTTAATGTACGTGCACCACTTGTTCCATCAACATATACCATATAATATGTTGTCGCAGATGTTGGTGTGGTATTAGTAACACTAATATCACCACTATAAGAAGTAATTTGTGTAAGCGTACCACTATTTAAATATACTGGCATTGTAGAAGAGCCGGCTGTGGAAGAAGAAACTGTAATTTCACCGCTATTTAAATAAACAGGTTTAATTCCAGAACCAACTGTACTACTAGATACCTTAATTTCACCACTAGATAAATATATTGGTTTAACTCCGCTACCAACAGTAGATGATGAAACAGTTGGTACACCAGCATTCCAATAAATTGGCTTTACACCAGATCCATAAGAATCAGCTGTACCAACATATAATTTACTCCATCTATAAGAAGCGGTTCCTAACGTATAAGTATTAGTAATTGTTGGATTGACATTACCATGTACCCACATTGCTCCAGCAGCAACTGGTAATTTTGTCCAATTTACAGCAGTCCACTCTTGTGCTTCTGTAATGGCTGTTGTACATCTATAATAATCATTACTATACCAAACAATAGTACCAACGCTATATGTTTTAGTCGCATCATAAACTGCAGGTCTGGTACTATTAGTTGGATAAATCAATAACCCAGATTTACTATGAATAGATAAATATCCATCTTTGTACTCATCTAAAGTGGTTTCTGAGCCATCTCCAATAGTTAAACCAGTAATATAAGGATAACTGCCAGCTTGACTATTATTTACACTTTTATTTCTAAAAACTATATTGTTTGATGCAATTTGCGCAGTATCACCAGTTTGATAAAAACTACTACCAACATAAAGTTTTTTTGCAATACTTGCGCCACCAGCAGTTGAAAATGAACCAGTTGAAGTGCTAGAAGAATCAGTTGTATCAGCAATATAAGTCTTTTTGGCGATATAGGCTCCACCTTTTGTTACGAAAGATCCAGCTATTGTAGAATAATTAGAATCAGTTGTATCATCTATATAAACTTTTTTATCAAAAGTAGCACCACCGGCAACGCTTAATGCCGCACCACCAACAGAATAAGCATAAGAACTATCTTTGGTGGAATAAATATGTACATACTAATCAGCAACAGCGCCATATCTTATAGCTAAATTACTATTTGCATATGTAGTTGCTGCGCTTGATGCATAGTTATTTTTAATATAGAAAATCCCGCCATCATTTATAAATTGAAATGAAGCTGCAGTACCTCTCCATAATTCAAGTGCGACGGCGCCTCCGTCGCCAGCATCGCTGGAACTTACGACGACTTGACTGGACTTTACGTTCGTAGAAGCAGCAGCCGCACCTAACACCCATAATTGAGCCTAATTTATATAAGCTCCTAATGAAGTTCCCGCGGTGGTGGGAACCGTGACTGTTTTGCCCGGTTGGCTCACCACCAAAGGAACGCTTGTTTGAGGAGTAAACGCATCGCCACCGACAGTGAGCCACTCCACGACCTATTCACTTAATCTTTGTGCCATAATGTTTCACTCCTTTATCACATTATTTTCTTGAATAAAATTGTCATCGTATTCGCAGAAAGTGAAGTATTCGTTGAACTTGATTGACTAATCTATAAATAAATACCATTACCATCCATAGCAGTACGTAAATAGAATTCATTTGCTAGTCCCTTTTGAACTGCATGTAAAGAGATTTCAGAATAAACATTTACCGCAGAAGAAGTGGCTTGAATCCAAGAACATACTCCAGAATAATAAGCAGTATTAGTGGTACTTGTAATTTTTAATTGAATAATATAGGTTCCATCTGTTAATCCAGTAGTATTACCTGCTAAAATATTTGTCCATTCAGATGGTTTAACAGTTACAGTAGCACTATTTTTATAAGTATAATCTGGATTAAAAGATTCTACATAAAGAGTTTTCCATCTTAAGAATGCATCACCTAATGAATAAGTATCTGTCGCTTGTGGTAATAAATCTCCTTTAAAAGAAGAATTGCCATCAACATATAATCTGGCATCAGTTGAAGCATTTGCACCTAATCCAATTTGGCCCGATTGATTTACACATAAAGCAATAACATCGGTTCCATTTTGATTATCTGCTAATAATTGTAAATAATTAGCTGCTCCAGCACCGGTACCTATATATTTTAATCCATATCCATAATACTGTTTACTATTTACATTACCAGAACTAATTTGGAATAAATAGTTATCATAATCAGCTCCATTCATCCAAAGCATTGGCTCTTGATTTGAAGCAGTAAATGTTCTATTGATATACCCTGGGAATTGGCTATTTCCAGAAGCATCTAATAATGTTAATGTTCTACTTAAAGTACCAAATGTACCAGAATATTGTCTAATATAAATTGGCTCATTAGCATCACCACTAGAAGCAATTTCTAAATACCCAGAATCTGAAGCAGTAGCTCCACCAGCAATTCGCCAATAATCAGTAGCAGCAGTAAGACCACGTATTTCGTTAGAAATACCAGAATTAGTAGTATTACTTAAATAAATAGATTTGGTGCTTTGGAACATACTATCATTATAAGTCAATTCTCCATATCCAGTAGAAGCGCCATAAATTCTAAAATAACCTTTAGAATTATTAGTTGAACCAGAAGCAGTTGCATTACCTAAGGTTAAGATATTTGTACCAACTGCGCTCGTAGTCCCTGTGGTACCAGTGGTCCAGGATCCATCTTGAACGCCATTCGCATTCCAATGATAAAAGCCTTTAGCGATTGCGCTACCATTAAAATAAGATTCACCTGCTACATATAATTTATAACTGGTATTGGTTCCACTTGTACCAAGACTTAAATTGGCTAAATAGCCTTGCGCAGAATTGTTAATATAATAAGTTGTTCCATTGGCAAAATAAACAATACCATTATGAGTGGTATTACCAGTGTTTAAAATATTGCCATTGAAGAAAGAAGAGCCATTTACATAGAAATTATATGAATTATTTTTACCATTAACACCAAATTTACCACTATTTAAAAGCGCATATCTATCAGTATCCCAATATAATAACCAATTAGTCCAAGCAGAGTCATTGCTATAAATACCACGATTTTCATTATCGCTACCAATTAATAATGATATTGAGTGAGTTTTGCCACTTAGCTAAAATGCTGGACTTTGGCCACCTGCTTCAGCATCAGTAATTTTATATACATAATCTAAACAATCATGATGTAAAGCAGCTTCAAGAACAGTACCCAAAGCATCATAACGGACAGTTTTAAGTGGACTACCATTTGCAAAAATTGCTGATTGCATAGCAGAGTTTACAAATGCTGTAGTCGCAAGTGATGTGTTGTTTGTTCCCGCCACTGCGGTCGGCGCAGTAGGTATTACTGCAAAATCCGCATCGCCAGTAACTGTTAAATCAGTAACTGTTAATCCTCCATTTGCAGTAATTGCACCAGTAAATGTTGAGCTTTGGCCCACACTTAATGTGCCAGATAAGGCTAAATTCTATCCACTCAATATTCCAGTAGAAGGATTAAATGTTAAGTTAGTAGAAAAATGTGAGCCGCCAACTAAGCTGCTAGTACTTGCCGCACTTGATAATAATAATCTATAATCAACATTACCGCTATTGTCAAGTAATTGTTCAACATTTTCATCTGTTGATGAAATAGTTACTGTGCCTGTTGGATTGTTAGAAGAAGCGGTGCCTGTAACTGTTGTTGCGCCAGATCCTTTTAATTGAATTCTATTTCTAACTGTACTATTATCTAGAATCATTAAATATGGATTACTAGTAGTACTTGCGTTATTGGTGGTTGCTGTTGAATTGCTGCCAAGATACATGGCTGTGGTATAGTGACTATCCATTGCAGTATTAGTAATTGTAAAACCATATGTAGATTCAGTAATTGAAATACCTGAGCCAGCAGCAATATCAATACGCTTATCATTCTCACCATCAAAAGTCCATATATTAGTATCTTCAACATCATTACCAGTATGAGGAATTTGAACAGTAAATGAACTACCAAGCTTCTTTGCAATACCATTAAAATGATCGGCGGTTAAAGTTTTTGTATTTGGATTAAACTTTAAATAAGATGATTTATAGGCCTAATTGGTTTCTTCATTATCATTTGCACCATAAGACAATAAAACTCTATAATCTGAATTAGATGTTGTATTTGTTTGTTTTACTTTATCATCAGTACCAACTGCGGTACTTGTAATAGTAAAACCATAAGTTGAAGGAGTAATTGAAATACCAGACCCTGCGGCAATGTCAATACGTTTCATATCAGAGCCGTCAAAAGTCCAAGTGTTAGTGTTTTCAGTATCATTTCCAGTATGAGGAATTTTTATAATTAAAGAATTATTTACTTTACCCGCGGCTGTTGCAGTTGAAGCATTACCACTTAAATTACCACTAACTGTACCAACAGTTAAAGTATCGGTACCAGGATTATATTTAAATTGATTGGCATTAATAACTGGACGACCATTCACTCCAAGATAAGAATACCATACCGGTCGATCGCCAGCAGATGTTCCAGTTTCAATTCCAGAATAATTAAAAACATGACTTGTTTCCAAATCATAAGTAAATAATTTTTTAGTAGATGGATTATAAGTTAAACTAGAATTCTTATAAACTTTATCAAATGCTTCTGTATCATTCGCCGCAGAAGAAAGCAATACTCTTAATGAACCATTAGTTGATGTATTGTTTGTCTGTTGGACTCTTTGGTCTGTTGAAGTAATTACAATTTTACTTGCATCGGCTGAGCCTTTAACATCAGTATATCCAGCCCCTTCGAATTTAATGCTTTTACGAAGAGTGCTATTTTCGGCAAAATTTATATAAGGGCTAAGTGTTTCTTGACTAATGTTAGATTGATTAGTTGCATTTGATGCTAAATACATATTTGCTTCATAATGCGTATTTGAAACAGTGTTAGCAATAGTTATTTCATTACTAGCATTAGTGATACTAATGCCAGTACCAGCTTTAATATTTATAGATTTATCAGCAGAACCATCAAAAACCCATTTACCCGAATTGGCTGTTGTACCACCATTTCCAGTAATGGTTAATGCATGAATTACTTTACCGGCTCCAGTTGCATAAGTACTTATATCTCTTAAACTACCATCTTTATAAGCATACATTGGATGATATGGAGCTAAATTAAATCTATAATCTTTTGTAGTAGATGCTGGCATATAAACACTACCAACATACATGTATACTTTACCATCATCAGTTACTGGTAAAGTTTGAGACCACCATGGATTATCTGCTATATAAAATAATCCAGTTGCCTCATCAATTGTACCGACTAAATATAATGGTTTACCAGTATCCCATTGAGTAGTATTAATATTAAAACTATAACGACCATCAAGACCAGTATATGCTTCATAAATAGCATAATTACTTGCAGTTAATTTATTGTTACTATCAATAGTAGTATTATACCACATAATAGCCATTCTGCCAGGAACAAAGCCGGTTGTATCTTTAGCTTTAGAAGTTCCAGTAGAACTACTGGTTACAATAGACTCATAACAGCCAGAACTAGTCATCATAATAATTGTGTATGGATAAATTTTATTATTTGCACCAGCAGTAATAGTCGAATTATCCCATCTTAACGCATTTAAATTATTAGAATCATAATTGGCATTAGCCCACCAACCTTCATAGTTAGTACCATTAACATTACCAGCAGAACGATATGTTAAAAAGATTACACTACCGGCACCAAAATGAGTAGTTAGTCTTGAAGCGCCACTATAATAGCAATTTTTTGCTCCAGTAGATGTACCATTGGCAAGATTTAAATTTAAAGTAGCATTTCCACTACCGGGATATGGTAACCAGTAGGCAATAGTTAATCCATCATAAAGGGTATCAATTTCATTAGATGTGCCGGTCCAAGAACCTGTTTGTGCAGTTTGAGTTCCTGTAACAAATGGGACGCGTAAATTTTGAACTTCAACATAGTTGCCATTTGTTGCCGTTTTTAATAAAATACCTGCGCCAGACTTAAAGTTAATAGTTTTTCCAGCACTACCATCAAACGCCCATGAATCTTTCTAATCAGTAGAGCCACCATCAACTTTAAGAGTTAATGAATTATTAACTTTTCCTGCGCTAGTGGCAGTAGTTGCATTGCCTGACAAACTACCACTTACAGTTCCAACTGTCAAAGTATTTGTACTTGGATTATATTTTAATTGATCGGATCTATATGCTTCACTAGTATTAACCGCTTGTGAATCTGCTGTAATACTAGATAATAATAATCTATAATTAGAATTGGTTGTATTGGCAACAGGATTTTGTTTAACCTTTTGGTCTACAGAAGTAATAGTAACAGCATTAGCATTACCAGTAACTGTAGTATCGCCACTACCATTTATTCTAATACTTTTTCTAACTGTATCATTTTCAATTAATGATAAATATGGCCCACTATAATTAGCTGAAGCGTCTAAAGGAGTTGTACTATTAGCCGCCGAAGACAAAATCATATTAGCAGTATAGTGAGTATCTGATATAGTATTAGCAATATTAATTGTATTTAAATTATCGCTTGTTATAGAAATACCGGTGCCAGCTACGAAATTAATTATTTTCTCTACTGACCCATCGAATTCCCAAAGTCCTTGATTATTAGAAGAGCTATTATTTACTTTAATTGTAAAAGTATTTGGTACAATAGCACGTTTTTTTGTTACACTAATAACACCTTGAGCATTTTGAGAAATATCACTTACCACTAATGAAGTATCAGTGCTTGCCGAGGTAATAGTGTTTGAATTATAAGCAGTTTGTACTACTTTAAAGCTGCCGTCTTGACCTAATAATTCCCAAGTATTCCCAGAAGTCCATACATATTCATTATTATTATAAATAACAACGTCTCCGGCCGCAGGAGTATGATTATTACCACCAACTACGATTGGAGAAGTTGTTGCCCCATCAGAAAGAGCAGAAGTAGTAGTGCCAATAAAATGCATAGCTGAACTTAAGCCCAAACTATTTAAAAGCGTTGATGCTGGAAGAGCAGAACCTAATGATACTGGATTACCAGCAATAGTAATATCAGAGCTTGCTAATTTACTATTAGTAATACCACCGGCCAGCATAGCATTTGTAACTTTACCTGCGCCGATTGTGGTCGCGATACTCCATCCGTTAGAACCATCACCGCCACTTGCAGAACCAGTCACATCTCCAGTTAAGGCAATTGTTTTAGCACTTGCAAAACCTGTTGCAGTTGTTGCATTACCATTAACGGTTGCATTAATAGTACCATTAACAGTAAGATTACCGCCAATCGAAGCATTATCTAAAATATCTAAAGTATTACCTTGGATTTCTCCAGAAGCGGCAATATCTTTTACATAAAGCTATTTCCATATTTTAGAAGAACTACCTAAATTATAAGTATTCGTTGCATTAGGTAAATGGTCATTTGAATCAATTGAACCAGCAACTATATTAACTCCATTTGCTAATGCAGAAGCCGTATCTGCCAATATCGCATTTTCAATTCTGCCTGGCAAAATGCCATCATTTCTTAAATAATATGCAGTTCCATCATAATAAGCAATATAGCTACCTTTTACTATATTTTTATTAGATGAAGAAACGGGTTGTCCATTTAAATAAATTGGTTTTGCGCCAGTACTATTAATATTTAAAGTTGGTACATTAGCTGTATTAGTATTAGAAAAAATAATATGAATATAATGATTTGCAGTTGCTGCATATCCAGAACAAGATGCAGTTTTTGCAGTAGTGCTTGCCCCAGTAGAACAATATGCGCTTGGTATAGTATTACCATCAGCATAAGAAGTTGCTAAAATCCAACCATCGGTGCAGACAGTATTGGCTGAAATATCCGCTCTTGTGCTTGTAGAAGGAACAGTATAAGAGCCAGCAGCAGTTCGATAGACTAATAAAATTTCTGCACCATTAGGTACATGAGAAGTTAATCTAGAATTTTTTCTATACCAAACTAATTTTGCGCCAAGACCATTGACATTTAAACTATTAAATGTACTATTATATGAAGTGTTTAATCGCAAAACAATTGTTAAACCATCATACAATTTTGTAATACCATCAATTGTTGCCGTCCACTATCCCGCGGTATCACTTGTAGATGTTTGTCCTGCGAAGAGAGTTCTAGCCTTATCGACATCATTTGCTAAATTAACACGGATGCCGCTTGGTCCATCACTTAAATCAAAATAAATATCTCCTTGGACAAAGCTTTCTGCTCCCTATGTTGTCATAACTTCATCTTCGTAAGTTGCAAATAAAAGCTAACCGGCCTATTTTGCAGTAGATACCACATCAGCACGGCTTCCCTAACGAAAACGAACCAAATCACCATTTGCCATAAGACTACCTCCTTTTCTTAGATTTTGTTCATTCTATAATAATTAAATTTTACTATAAGTATTTTAAAGTATTTTGGCCGCAAATAAAAAAAGGGGGAAGACCAAAGTCTTCCCCCAGGGTTTTATAATACTATCCATTCGAGATCGTTGTCTCGTGGTATGCTTTCTACAAGAGAAACCAAATATTCATATTGACTTGGAGCCAATTCAAACGGTTCTGGATTTCCCTCTATAACATTCATACCTTCTAAAACTTTTGTTTTAACAGGTAGGGTTGACAGATTATATGTAACATATTCTCCATCAATATCAATTTTATAAAAACGAATAGAAAACGTAACCTCTCCAGCTTGTGCGGTAACATTACCATCTACACACCATGGAATAAGCATTTTGTTTTCCAGAGAGCATGTAGCAACATCTACGAAAGGAACCGCGTATAATCTGCTCTCTCCCTTTGCATTGATATACTGAACTACGATAGTACAAGTAGACAGATCCATGTAGTCGAAGAATCTATCACATTTAAAATAGATTACTTCGGCCGCATGGTCAGTATAATTACTTAAAAACTCAGGAGCTTCACAAACTCTTGAATTTAAATCAATCTCGTAAATGTTTTCGGTAGATGGAAGCAATATCGCCAAGCTAGGCAGATTATGATCTTGTTGAATTCTATACAGGTTGCGATAAAACTCTGTAGAAACAGTAATCATTTATTTATGCCTCCTATCTTAAAATTATCCCTCGGTGTCTTCGAATCTAACTGTAATAGTTACGCTATCGTTTGTATTAAGTCTACGAATTACAATAGGTGTATCGGTTACTAAAGTATCAACAGCTGGTCTATAGACATAATGTCCTTGGCCCAAACCTGCTGCGCTTGCCGCACTTACATCACTTGCGGTTAATGCATTACCATCAAAGCTATAGTTTGTAATAGCATCATCGGCAATCTTTAAATCTAATGCAAGATACTTATGTCCTTCTTCTTCTTCAATTAAATCAATATCAGCATTAATGGTTAAAACATTATTTGCTAAACTAATTGCAGTATCTTCTGGTGTTACGCCGGAGATTGCTGCAGCGGCAAGATTAAAAGAAGGAGTAGGAACTACTGGAGGTTCATCATCATCATGGTGCTCTTCATAAGCATATACGTTGAATGTAGGAGATTTCTTAACAGCAGTAAAGTCACCCATATGGTTAGTAACTTCACAGTAGTATGCTCCAACATCTCTTAGAGGAACAGTATATGTTGCATTAGTTTGATTTGGAATAGCAGTAGGTTCACCATCCAGCCAAGCAAACCATTGATAAGTTAAACCTTCGCTTGCTAAATCACCACCCATATTAGCAACTTCAATTTCAAATGTAACAGGACCATATAAGCTGGACATTGTTACATCTTCTGTTGGAGAAGTAATAGAAGGAGCTTGCAAAGCATTAGTGACTTTGCAAATAGAAGATTCTTTCTTAATAGTATCATAGTTACGAGTAGAGGTTACAATAACCTTATAGTAACCAGGCTTATTGCTAATAGATAATTCACTACCATCAGCATTAGCGACTAAACCATCAGTAGAACTTAAAGCAATATTTGTAACATTATAAGCACTTTGCTCTTCTGCTGTTAAATTAGATGTAGAACCAAAGATTGGTTGGAATGGACCAAGTCTGGTAGCAGAATAGCACCAATTATAAGTTGCTTTAGCACCATGCTCATCAATTACAGGAATAACGGCAATAGCGCCATCTTGAGTAGAAGCATTTAAGAAATAGTTGGGTTCAAGATCTCCATTTTCAGCAAAATCCAAAACCTTTGGTGATGGGAAGCTGATATATAAAGATTCTTTTCTTGAACTATTATCGCCTTTATTATTAATAGCATTAGCATGATATAAACCAACAACATGTTGAAGTGGTTCTGGAGTATCAGCAAAAGTGCCTCTACCCTCTTGTCCGCTGCTAACTGTAACAGTGCTATATTTTTCATAAACGGCAATACCATTTTGTTTTGCTTCATTAAAATCAACTTGAGAGTAACCAGTAGAAGAAGAAGCATCTTCTTTATAATAAATCTTATTTGCAACTGGATTTACTCCATCGGCAGTAGGTGCATATACAATTTGTGGAACAAGATAATAATTCTTAGGTCCGCCGAATTGCTCAATTGTCTTTGGATGTTCATCCGCATACATCCATTCATATCCAATAATACCAGTATCAGTTGTTGCAGCTTGAACTTTTAACAGTTGATTTGGATTATCAACAGCATCAATATAAGCTTCAAGAACAGTACCATCATTGAAATCTGCGTTCTCGGTACCGGCGGTTGCGCCAGGGCTTAAACTATCAAGGTCTAAGATGAAATAAGGAGTATTAGCTTCATCAGCAGCGGTATTCTTACTATTTGCAATAGAATTCATGAAAGATCTAGAAGCATCATCAATTGCGCCAGTCCAGCTTTCTACAGGATAATCATGGCCTTGGTTGATTGTTGCTTGAGCAATCTTTGTGCTGAAGCTATATACTAATTCACTACCACTTACTTTATAAAAACGAACGGAGAACTTAATAGTACCAGCAGCCTTGGTAATCTCTTCGGTTAAAGGCCACATAATATATAAATAATCTGCACTTCTAGAAGCATCAACAACAAAAGCGTTAGAAATACCTTCTTCTTTATCAGCATTTTGCCATTGAATTTGGCAAACCATTTCATTTAAGTCAGAATAGTCGAAGAAACGATTGATTTTGAAAATTAAACTTTCAGCAATTTCATCGCCTTGAACGCTGATACCATTCTTCTTAAATTCAGAAGGAACAGTGATTTCACGCTTATTAGCATCAATTTCAAACACCGGCTCATCAAGAGGCAGCATTAAAAATTTCTTGCCACCTAAATCATAGATGTCTTTTAAGTGAGAAAAGTATTCTTGCACAGAAGTAAAACGAGCTTCAGCATCAGTACCAGCTACAGCAGCATCTTTGCTAGCAATATAAGCATCAATTTGATTATAGCGGTCTTGATCTGTAGACTCAAATAAAGAATAATTTTCTCTCAGAAAATCAAAAGCCTCTTGGAATAGTGCTGAATATTTGCTACTATTAGCATCATTCTGAACAGTAATCATCTATTCGGTCATCCTTTCTATAAATTTTTTAGTAAAAGGAAGGGAAACCTGCGGCTTCCCTTCCAGTAATATTTTCTTCCTATGTGTTTTGAAAAATCAGTAAATCAAGCAAAAAGGTTTTGGCCTGATTTCTCAGGCCTTAACCTCTTTCCATTGACCTTCTTCTTCTTCAGTGGTCCGTACAACTTGTAAACGCTGTTTGCCGTTGGTAAGAACTTTATTATCATCGGCAATCAGCTTAATGAAACGGACAAAATAAATATCTTCTAAATGAACAGGAGATTCAATGATCCCATTTGTTCCTATGTAACGATACATTACTGTACGAGTCATAATTAAACCTCCTTATTAAACTGCGATAATATTAAGATAATTTGCATATTGGAAAGCAATTGGCCATTGAGGATCATCTGGATTATCAGTATAAACCGTACAAGTAAGATTACCAGTATCGCTTTGCACGATATATGATGTAATACCAGTAACTTTGGTAGGATCGTTTGGAGCGCCCAAAGTCAAATCAGTTAAACTACTCATATAATTGAATGCGCCGCCTTGAATTTCAATAGTAGTAGAAGAAATATGAATAGATGTTACTGGAGCCACAAGACTTGAGAAAGCACCTTGATAAATTCTCTTAATATTTTGTAATTGTGAACAAATATTGCAACTACTTTGAACAAAGCAACCAATACCTAAAGTATGTACACTTGGCGGTACTTCAAGATATTTTAATTCTCTACAGCCTCTAAAGGCGTTTTGGTCAATTGTATAAACCTGAGCATTTTCTGGATCGTCCCAATAGATATGAGTAATTTTATTCTTTCCATCATTATCATGAGAGAAACCATTGGAGGTTACTGAGCTAGCGCTAGACTGAATACCACAAACTGGATAGGTTACACCATTTACAGTATGTGTAGTCGGCAAAGTAATCTTACCTTGAAGCGTATAAGCAGTATTTAATCCAATATGGAAACCATATACAGTATTATTATCTCTGTCATCAAATGGATCTGGACCAATAAATGCTAAATATTTATCATCTAAAGGATTACTGTGAACATCTACTTCTTTAAAGATTGGATAATAATCCATTTCTTTAATTACAACCTCTTCACTCATATTTAAAGCGGTTGAGGCTGTTGCAGATTTAGCAAATCCTAAGAAAGCATATTTTTTATTATCAGGTAAGTTAGCTTCACTCTTATAAGGTACTGTTACAGGAACCGTTACAAAGTGGCTATATTGACAAGGAATTACCTCATTTGGTAAATCTCCCATATGGAATGTAATATTATAATATGTTTCAGTATATTTAGCATATAAAACATAAGTATCGTGTTGAGCATCAAATGTTAAATTATCCCAAGTTTCAGTTGTCGTATATGTTTCTTCAGTAGGATTATAAACTAATACAACTTCAGCATTTGGATTAATAAGAGGATCTTCTAAGCACCAACCATTAAAATCATAGTTATTTCTAATGAATTTTTCAGTAGTAATACTATTTGGATGAGTAATACTCTTATTATATCTCTTTAAATCAATTTGTTGCTCATGGCCATCTTCCATACGATATATATATTTAACAATATAAGATTCAACTACATTGGCTGCATAAATTGTTAAATTTGGATAATATTGCTTAAATTGTTCAATGCCATATCCATTAATAGGATCGTCTTCTGGGATAGCTGTACCACTAGCATTACTAATATAAATAGTACCAGTAATATTTGGATAAGTCTTTGTTTCTAATCCACGCGTATTGCGGTAATGGTTAGAAGCAACATTAGTTGCAGTTTTATAGTCTTCAACCATTAATTTAAGTAAATTAATATCTTGAATTAAACTTTCTTTTTCGGTTGGCTCATAAATAAAGATCTTTTTATTTAATTTTAATAAATTCCAATTATCTGCACTATGAGTTGCTCTGTCATATTCAACAAAAGTGCTATGATCAGTTAGTCGATAGAAAGTTTTGGTTGAATCATATGGAGTATCTGTTTCAATGACTTTATAAGGAGTCCATTCAACATCTTCGAAATTTAAAGCTAAGAATCCAGTAGGTCTAAATCTCTCTCTAATATCAACAGCATTCTTTAATAAAGTGTAAGAATCATAACCCAATTTAACGTCAGTTAAATTAATAGTTGCTACTTGAGAAATGCCTTCTGTAGCATAATTTTCATCAGATGCTTTATAATCTGTTAATCTTTCGATATATAAACCCTTATATTCGTCATGATCAACATATTTATATCCTTCTTCAGCATCAGCTTCCATTACTGTTGGATAATCAGTTAAAATATTATTTAAGTTCTTTGCATGAACAATATTAACTGCAGCAATAGATTTTGGTAAATGAACTGTATCTAATGGAGCGCCCTCAGCAAAAGTAACTGAAGGAATTTGAGTATTTAATGCTCTAAATTCTCTTAACTTTTCTGAACCAGATACATTTTGTCCTTCTGCAAGTGCGGTCAGGCCAGTTAAAACGATCTTTTGTAGTAGACCTTTCTTGTTAGTACCGGTTGCCGCATCATTTAAGTCAAAAGTACCAGATTCTTTACCAATGATACCATTAGCATAATCAGGTGCATCACTACCAATTAACAGTTGTGTTAATCTTTTACCAGTGTTTAATTTAAAGTGAGAAGGATATTTTAGACTTAAATCACCTAAATCAGAAACATAATCTCCGCCAGGGATATAAGTTAATTGTTCATTATATGGATAAATTGCTTTATATCCATTTGCAACAGCAGGAGTTGTATGAGTAAGAACCGGATTAATACCATCATATTTAATTGTTGGTGTTAATGGGTCTTCATCATAGAATACTGTTACATATTGTGATAAGAATGGTGTGATAGTAAACTCTGGAATTGCATCATAGAATTTTTCTGGATATTGTACTCTCTGATAGCCAGGTACATTATTAGCAACTTTGCTTTGATCCAAATAAGTATCTGAAGTAGAAGTATCATTAGCGTTTGCACGAATCATGATTTCTGTTTTATATCCAGAAGAAGTTGAATCATAAGCACCAGCTAACCACCAAGAGTCAACATAGTTCAATCTATTACGAATAAACAATTCACGAGATAACTTTCTATCACCTTGGCAAGTATAAACATAAGAAGCGTCTGTGGTCTTTTGCTGTCCTTGTTCAAAGGAGCTTACATAATAACCAAAACGACGATCAGTACCAGTGTACCAAGTTGATTTATTAATACCTGGCGCAATATATTTATACCATTCATCAAGTCCAATTGCAATAACTGGACGAACACCTCTCATTGCATAAGACGTAGTAAATACATCAGGATCACATAAATATGCGCCTTCAATAGTAGTCTCAGTTAAACGAGAAGCCTTTCTTAAAGCACGATATTTCTCTTCAATTTCGCGTCTAAATCCAGCAAAGAAATTCTGCCATAAAACGCTATTAGCTGTTGAAAAAGTGCCTTGCATAGATGCGTCCGTATCATAATCCCACAGAACAGCACCAATATTATTTAAGCCTAATTGCGTATCAATATCGTAAAAAATTGGGAACCAAATATAATTTCCACCAACTTTATTAGGACCCCAAGTTGCAATCATCATGTTTTTACCACGAGAGTCATAACATAATAATAACTCAGTCATAATAAAGTAAATTAAACAATATTCTAAATCTAAATGGTCATTAAATTCTTTAATGAATTTCTTTAAGCGATATCCGGCGCAATCAGTATTATAAGTAATTAATGTGTCATCTTTAGCTCTCTTAGTACCAGTATAGTTATTTGCGGCGATTGCTCTAGTCATAATATTTTCATCATTCTACATATATACATAGAATTTATTGGCGTCAACATCAACCACGTCAGATACTTTTACTAATTGATTACCTTCAGCATCTACATAATAAGCAACATCTTGTCCATTTTCACGCACGGTTTCTACCATATAGTAAACAGTATTATTAAATGTTGCTGGTTCAGCTAATGGAACACCAGTGTCTGTTTCAGGAACATTTGTAGTGTCTGTTGAAGCAAGCCAATCGAACAAAGCCTTTAAATTGCTATATTTTTCTTTTAAATATTCATTCTTGTTGGCTTGAGTAGATAAATCTCTTGTAGATCCATCAGCCATTTTAATAGCTGTAGTGTCCTTATAACCGAGCTCTGCTGCAGTCGCAACACCTTGAGCATATTCAACTTGGTCACCTTCGCAATTATATCTAACTTCAAAGTGCTTATTAAACTCTTGAGTGCCTTCATTTGTTAAGGCATTAAAATCTGGATTGCTAGGATCTGCATATTTAAATGATGTCCAAGTTCCTTGGTTATCTCTTAATTCCCAGCACTCTGCAACTTCTGCAATTGTACGACCATCATTTGTATATGGATGTTCATTTTCAAGTTCAAATCCATAGTATTCATTAGAGCTTTTATCAAGGTTAAAATTATATCTACCAATATATTCATAAGCTTGATATTCTTGTTCTTCAGTTAATGCTTTATCAGCAGTTGTTGAATGCTTATGGAATACTAATACTGGAAAACCATATACTGAAGTACGATATCCGGTGCCATCATTATCAAAAGCAGGATATGTGCTTAACGGATGGTAATTATACATATTACCAACCAAATTTGCGAAACCAGTATTATATGAACCAGAAGATTCCATATAGTCAATCTTCCAAGTAAATTTATTGGTTGCGCAATTAGCATTATCCATATTCCACTTTTTAATTTGTTGACCAGCTCTTGAGCCCTTAGTATAGACCCATTTCCAGTCTTCCTTGTTTGGAATAATTTGCTTATTCTTATCTAAATTCGTTGCACTCTTTAATTTAGTCTTAAAGTTACGACGAGGATATGCTTGAGAAGAAGTTCCTTGTACATTAATTCCTGCACCAATAGCTTCAAATGAAGGACTATGAGTATAATAGAAATCTTCTGTAATTTCACCTTTCTCTAAAGCTCTATCTAAGCAAGGATTTACAAAAGTAATTTTGCAATATCTATCATTGCCTTTAAAGTATGGAAGCTTATCATCATCTGCGCCATGCTGACCATCATTAGGATCGTTAAAAGGAGCACCATTGTCAATAATCTCCCAAACCGCATAAGGCATTGATTGATTATCAGGATACTTTTCATTATATTCTAATAATTTAGAATATTCTAAAATAGTACCATCATTATCATTAGTTAATTGATTTTGGTCATATAAAGTAACACTATGAATATCAGAAATATAGTTATGAATAATTTCTGGCATACCCAAAGCGCCTCTATAAATTCTTAATTTATAAATATCAACATCACAGAATTCTGAAGTGATTTCAAATTTATCATTATCCATTTGGAATAATGCTGTTGAAGCCAAGTTTAAAGCACCACTTAAAATACCATTTAAATAAATAGACATTAAGTTGTGATTTTGAATTACAAATGATAAATTGATAATTTCATCTTCTTTATATCTTACGTTAGCAATACTATCAGGAGTGCGGAAATAGGCTTCTTGAGTACCAATACAGAATCCATAACCTTGATTATTTAAATATTTAAAGATAACGCCACCAGTAGTACTTACGTTCTTTGGTGAAGCCTTATCCATAATTGTATTGCCATCTTCATCTTTCTTATAAGTATAATGATTTGCAGCAATTTGTTCAACAGTCCAAGAACTATTGTTTTCATTTACATAATAGTAAGGAATGGTTTTAATTAATGTTGAATATTCTTGAATATTTCTAACTCTGAAACGAATTTCAAAAGTATAACTATCATTACCATTTAAAGTAAATGTATCAAGATTAATAGTAGCCTTAGCCCCATTTGCAATTGATAAATAAGCGCCATTACCATCTTCATCATTTAACCAACCATTATTATACCAGTTAAAATCTGTAAATGTTGTGCTATAAGTTGTATTATATCTATTGGTATAAGACCAAATACCTCTTGTATTGCTACTTTCTTGATTTGAACGACCTGTTGAAGTTAAATTTAATAGCAAATCTCCTGATACAATATTTAAATCTCTTGCACCTTCTGAAGTAACCCAAATAGAAATTCTACGAGTGGTACTACCGCAAGTAATTGCAAAAACATTTTCTTTGCCTGCGCCAGGAGCTGCTTCAACTAAATCGCTTACATCCCATTTAATCCATTGCATAGCATCATATTGTGCTTCAATTGGAGAAGTAGGAATTTGTGTTCCATTATGATATAAATATACACTACTCTTACGCACAGTAGCGCCTTCATTTACAGGATTATAAATCATAAATGGAATAATGCATTCATTATATTGAATAACAGTTTTATCATAATCGCCTAACCAAATAATAGGAACGGCTGATTCATTATCTTTCCATGCTAAATCATATGAAATTGATTCAGAACTTAAAGTCTCTCCGTTGATTACCGAAGATACAAACATTTCAACAGTATGATTACCGTGATCTAAAGCTGGTAAATTGATTGAAACAGGAGTTCCAGAAGTAGGAGTCCAATTTAAATAATTTCTATTTGTAGTATCAGCATTTAAATCTAACTCACTACCATCAATTACTACATGTAAGGTTTGCGCCAAGGTGTTAGGAGATGGAGAAAATGAAATGGTTGATTCACCGCTCTTAATTTGTGTAGCGTTAAAATTAGGATCTTTATTAATCTTTAATTCAACTGTTGAAATATCACCAAAAATACGTCTTAATCTCGTATCTGTTGGAGCCATTGACATATTAGCAGATTCAATTCTTACAGTTAAAGTAATGTTATTACCTTTTGGTAATTGTGAAAGATCGAACAAATATTCATCATTATTATTAACTAAATCACTACGCAGCGTACTGATTAAATTACCCTTTTGTTCAATCGTAAAGATAAAACGAACTTTCGGGTCAATAGTTGAATATCCACTAAATTTCGCATAGGTCTTTTGTCCATAGACATATGTCGCGCCAGAATCAATTGTAGAGTTATCATAACTCATAAATACTTCTTGCGTTGACACCGCTCCGCCGCCGCCACCAGAACCGCTAACTGCAATTAAATTTGCTAAAACTGTGCCTTCTTGTTCAGACTCTTCAGTAGAAACTCTAAAAAATCTACCATCAGCATTTAAAATTAAACTATCTGGTCTTGGCTTAACACCGCCATCAATTATGGAGATATCAATGATATAAGTAGTATCAGCATCATCTTCATTAGCTTTTACAATTGTTTCATCATCGCCATTAGCCCAAACGAAACTAGAAGAACCACCGCCGCCGGCGACTCCGCCGACAGAAATGCGATGATTGTCCACATCTAAATACATACTTCCAGAATCAGTAGCAATATAAAAATAGCCATTTGACTAAGTAGTATTTTTAATGAGCTCTTCAGTTCCCATTACGGGTCTGAATTTGATTCCACTTGTTTCGCTCATCAAGATTTCTCCTTTCTATCATAATAATTAAGGGAGAAGAGACTCTCTTCTCCCTTATAAGATTTTCTCTTGCCTATATTTATTAAAAATCATCTGTATATTTTTAATGTATTTCGTCCGAAGAAAATATTAGCTAAATGAACCCCAAACCATGTCAACATGGATATCTGCAGTTTTTATAGGACTATTTGTACTACCTGCTTCTGATACAGTAACTGCTAATGTATCAGATGATAATTGCCAATCATTTTGTGTAAGAGTAATTCTATCAAGGCCATCATAATAAGTGTTAGTTAATTTAACAATATTAGAACCTACGGTTGTGGTTGCTTCAGATTTAACTTGCGTTAAACGATTTGGCTTTAAATCAATTTGAGTTGTTGCATAACCAGTAACATGGCCATTTTCAAGGGTTAAACCAGTAATAGCAGTATAAGATTTTGTTGCTAACTGTGTTCCATTACTTTCATTAGAAGTGGTTGAAGTAGAAACAGCTGGAGCAGTTGTATCTCCAATATTTCCTTCATACATATTCTTATGACCAATAGTCAAAGTCTTAGTATGAACCGCTCCACCGCCAGAGGTTGCATTAGCACCGCTGACTGTAATTTGAGAATTTGCAGCTTGCGCAAATACAATTTTCTCAACATTTTCACCATTACTATGACTCCAAGAAATAGCTTCATTTTCATTATTAATATGAGTATTTGGAGTCCAATAGACATCGGTATCATTACCAGAAGGAATATAAATATATCTTCTAGTAGAAGGTACAAGAGTACCAATTAAAGCAGGGTTATAACCAGAAGCAGAAGGATCTAAATAAGTTGTTGCATTTGAACTATTGGTGTTTTGATATTCATCACCAACAACAATAATCATATCACCAGCTTCAATAGCATCACTTGCGGTCAAGCCTTCAATTGTAACACCAGTGTGGCTTAAACCATCTTGAATAATCTTTAAAGTAGCGCCTGAGCGCAAATCAGTAGCTGAGCCTAATGCATCAAAACTACTCTTAGTGCCATTAGCACCTAAAGTGCCGTAAAAATACATACCTTCAGCATCTTGCATACTTTCAGCAAGTAAAGCATCAACAGCATCTTTAGTATAAACATTTAAATTTGCAACAGAGGTTACTGTTTTAGGATTGGAACTATTATCAACAGTATGAGTAAAATATGTTGGATTAGTAGTTGTACCATCAACATTTTTTAAAGTAACACCTTGAGTAATAATAGGTGTGTCAATAGTAGCAGTTTTACTATCTTCTACAATAAAACGAATGCCATTATTAGAAGTTTGTGCACTAATTGAACCACCATTAACATTTAAACCGCTACCAGAAATAACAAGACTACCATTTGAAACAGCTGTTGTAATATAACCAAGATTGTCGCCAACAATTGGAATAGCTGTACTACCAACTGGAGTGGTTTTATTATTATCTAAATATTCAGTTAAGATTAATTCAGGCTTATGAGTTGTACTATTTTCTGCTACAGAAATATCATAAACACCAGTATCTGGAGTTGTTAAAGTAATAGTATTAGTGGTGCTGTTCCAACCGACTGTTACATTATTACCACCAGCAATAGTGAATTGACCAGATACCACATCACCAACACCAACACCATAGTGTTCAGCAACATTTACACCATCATTTGTATCTTTTACTTCTGTTTTAATGGTAACAGTATTTGTACTATCAACAGTACCAGTAACAGCATTTGTATTTCTTAATAAATATGTATCAGGGTTAATTTGAACCCAACGTTGGCCCGAATATACACATAAAACATTTTCACTTTGTGCATAGTAAAATTGACCAGTAACTAATGATTGGTTAGCAGCAGTAACCGATGGTAAACTAGCAACTCTATCAACAGTAATAACACCTTCATTAACCGCTGAAAGCGAACCATCATTATTACCAATATATAATCTATGCGCATCTTGTGTTAAATAAAAATGACCAGGAATTGCAGTTCTATTACTATTAATACTGCTAATTGCAGATTGTAGACCAACTAAAAATCCAACTTTGTCATTTGTTATTGGATAAGGATAAGTGGGCATATTTCATCTTCCTCCCATTTTTAATTATTTTCAACCATATTCTACCAAACTAATGAATTTTCTAAATTAGTAATTCTTACATTTTGATTATTTGTGGTCTGCTGTAAATTAAAGACAGCAGATTGAACACCATTTAAATCTGTAATTGCTGAATCTAACTAATCTACGATACCAGTATTTGGCGTATTAAGTTGGTTTTCTATGGTTGTTACTCTTGCGGCAAGATCAGAAGACTCTGGATGATTTTCAATCCAGTCCGCAATTTCTACTAATGTATCAAAAGCTGCAGGAGCGTTGCCAACAATTTTGCCAACTTCATTTGCAGCTATAGCTCTTACGCTTGAGCCAATATCATTTCCGATAAGAGTGCCAAGCTAACTTTGCATTGATCCAACAGTGACTTCTAAAGCCGCTGTTGGGTTGGCCCATGTTCCATCACCACGCAAATACTTATTTTGGTCTCCTGCGTGCGGCATTGGTACAATACCGGCTTCGCCATCAAGCTAATCCGTTGCACCAACCATGGTACCTACAATAATTTCAAGGATATCTGATAAAGGTCTATTGACCCATGTCGATCCATCATAAACAAGGAGAGATCCTTCTGTAATACCGGCACTAAGCGTAATATCAGTTAAATCATTTAATGATGTGGCACTAGAAAGACTACCACTAATTAATTTATCTCCTAAATACAATACGCCATGATTTGCATTAGCTTCATAAACATAATATAAAGTATTTGGATCTTTTGGAGATAAATTTTGATAGGCACTAGGAGTACCACGTAAAAATTTAACGTAACTAGTAGTTGGAATAATACTAGTCGGCATAGTAGTTCTCCTTTCTTATAAACATATTAAAATTAGATTAAGGTTGTTGTGAAGGATCTACATTAAGCATTGGTTCAATATTTGCAACTGCGCCAGCATCATGTGGAGCATTTATCCAATTAATAATTTCATTAATTTTACTACGACATGATAAAGATAATAATTGCGCACTATAAGCATAAACTGAATTTAATTTTAATTCAGCCAATATACTTCCTGGAGTATAACTAACATTAGAAATACTTTCGTCAACAACAATATACTTACCTGCACTTTTATTCCTTAATCCAATTCTCACCATAAGTTCTTCTAAAGTTATACCAATGGCCTCAGGTTCTAGTGTATTATCAAGAACTCCATTGCCTTGCATATCCCATTTACCAACTTTTGCTTCTACGTCACCAATTCTTTGTGAATAGGGCGATACAACTTCATAAACCTCACCAGTTCCATCTCCCTAATAAGTATCATGTTCGCCAGTAACTTGCTCTTCTAATGTAGATAATCTATATCTAATTTTGTTTAAATCAGATTCTCCAGATGGAGTTGGCAACTTGTATGCAACTGTGCCACTACTTACAATATGTCCAGCATTATCATATGTAATAGTCGGCAAGCTTAATACAGATCCGAAAGCCAAATTAGTAGGAGGGTTTTCTTCACTAGCAGAAATAATTGTTGGCGTAGCTTGAACATCATTTGGTGTACTTCTTACTGTTTGGTGAAAAATTTTAATCTAATTATTTTGTACAGTGTTATCTGGATCAGCAAATACAATCCATTTATTACCTGTCTCTAAAATTGTTTCATCCTTACGGTTACGAGGATTTAATCCATACTCATAAGCAGGGATGCCGGGGCTTGCTTTGCTATCAACTGAAGCATTGTTACCAGAAGCAGATCCAGCATTTCTGTAAACAATCTTATTGAAAGCATTGCTTAAATAATAAGTAACATTTCCATAAAAACTCATAATTAAGAACTAGCTCCTTCATAAATAATATCAATCATAAGAGAATTTCTTTTAGTCTCATAATTGATACTTCGTAAACTATCTCTATCAATACGAATTGAAGAAATAGTTCCTAAACCCTAGAGGTCAAGTTCGTAAATCCCAGTCGCCCCAACATAAATAGGATCTGTACTATTGTTGACATAGAATTTTAAATCAGGATCTGCTTGAATTCCTAATTGAGTGATTGCAGGAGTTTTTGAAAAAATATTACCTGTGGCGAGCGCAGCATACGTAACACCTTCAGGGTAATTAAGTGGGCTTGTCTCACCATAATATCTAAACTGTTTTACCAATCTAGCCATATTATTACTCCTCTCTCTCTGTTACAGAATTTTCCGGCGCTTTAGTCGCCGTAATAGACATCATTCCATTATACTGAAGTGGGAATGAAATCTTTGAAACAACATAGTCGCCATCAATTCCAGATTCATCATCATACACATGTATTCTTTTATTTACATCTAAATAATAGATAGGAATAGATTGTAAAGTTACACTTTCAGTACAATAAGAATATTGATATATTAATTCATCAATTCGATTTTTGCAATCAATTCCTTGAGAAGAAATTGAAAACATATTATCATAACCATCTTTCATAATGAAATAATTATATCCAGATTTATGTTCTTCCGAAGCAAATTTATCAACAGATGTAAAAATAATCTTCGGAGTATCTCTATAATAAATAGATTTTATGGTATTTTCATTCACAGCTTTTGGCCTATCTCCAATAGCTTGAGTAGTAAATTGTCTTAATTCATCATCGCCAGTTAAAAAATCAAACCAAAAATTTAATACTTGCGGCGCCTCATACACATCTTTGTGCCAATACTTATGTTTATGATCTTCATCATAAAAATCTGTATAAGCAGTATAATAAGTAATAGAAGTTCTTCTTTCATCTGGCAATCTATTACCACAAATATCTAATGCAAAATAATACAAATAACGTTTTGCTTCATGCTTACCAAAAGGCAAATCATTAACATATAAAGATTTTAAAGTTGAATTAGCTATAATATCTTTTAAACAGCATAACTCATTTTCAGCATAAACAAAAACATTATCTAAAGTTGGTAATGTTGTATTTTGGTCATTATTTGTATGATAATTAGAATTTTGTAAAACATACTCTGAAAATAGTTGATAATGAATGTCAGCCTTTGCGCGCTCTAAGGCAGCGCTCGCCGCACTCAATTTTTCTTTGGCCTTGGCTGCTGCAGTTTTTAAACGGCTCTATTGTAATTGAATTGTAATATTAGCGTTAAGCATTTTTTCGCATTCGCAATCACGCCATAAAGAAAAATAAGGCTAATTTTTTAATTTAGATACTTTATTTACTTCTGTTGGAACATCATTAATTGTTGTATTGGCATTAAATACACTTGATAATTTCATTAATTCACATAAAGCATCATAAAAATTGGCACATCTATTATATTCATTTTGTGCCGCTATCTGCACTTCTGCATCTCGACCCACAATTGTATAACTGCCTTTCTTTTCTTCTAAAGAAAGAGAACGTTTATCAATACCAATAGGCTCATAAATTGGATTCTAAGGATCGCTGGCATTAACTCTTTTAAGATAATGAGTAATAGTATCCAAAGTCTCAGCCTATTCATCTGTAGAAACAACAGCGTCACTAGATCTGTAATTAAACAAATCTAAATATGGATACATACAACCATCTGGCAAACCAGATACTCTATATAAATCATTAATAGAAGGCATATTACGAGTATATAACTAACCAGCATCGACATATCTCTTAAAATCTGTTTCAGAAATTGCAGAACCTAATTTTGGCCATCCGCTTGTTACAAAGGTAAATCCATCAGTATTAGATAAATAATACTAAGTATTATCATTATGATAATAAGATTTACCAGTAACAGTATCTTTATAATAAGTCTTACCAGTTTCTTCATTTTCTGAAGCAATAGATTTTACTCTTTGCCCTATTGGTTTATATACCCCTCTAACATATAAATTATCCATATCAGTTAAATCTCGAATGTCCCTATATAAAGTAAATTCATATTCTAACTATTTTTTTCTATCTTCATCATCAAAAACAGGATAATATAACTATCTCCAAAAGCCTTCTAAATCAGTATAATATTGTTCATATCCTGTTACACCACGAGGGTATAAAGGAGTGTTATTTGCGGCCAGGCGCACTTCAAAATCATCATCATGATTATAACGACGATAATCTATAGCCATTCTATAAATTATTTCACGCCAGTCCATTTCATATTTATAATGACCTTCATATGGGTCAACATATTCATATTGCTATTCTAATTGTGAAATAAAATCCTCCTTTAATTTCTCTGGAATTTCAGGATCATAACAATAAACATCAACTCTATATAACCCATATTTAGTTCTCATTTGGTCTAAAAATGTTTTACTGTGCATTCCATCTACATAGCTACCTGGACTTGGTAATAAATGCCATGGATAATTTGGATCAAAAGGATCGTATGTATGACCATTAACTACACATCCATTTACATATTGTGCAGTTGACAACCATTCACCATATGTATGAACGCATCCAGCGTGAGAATCATATGCCACAAATTCAAATCCATCATTTGGATCTTTACAACGATAAATAGCAACAGCTTGAGCCGATGTATAAGGTAAAGGATAATTTCCGCCATTCTTAAAATTGGCAATATCTCTATCTACAACCGTCCATGATGATGAACGTAATAATACCCCTGGCCAATAACGAGTGAATTGTGTCATATTATTAGCAACATTTTTTGCTATATATCTCATTTCATGATAAGGGTGCGTATTTCCTGGGGGAATACCACCAGATAAAATAGCATAATACTCAGCCCATTCTTGGACATGCCACCAAGGATTTTCTTGCACAATTTCTTGCCAAGCAGCAGGATATAAATTTGGATTCTTCTCAAAATTCGCCATACGCTCTTCGATTTCAGCTCTTATAGAACGACGTTTCTTGTTTTCATTTTCCGCTTCAACTTCAGCCTCTGACAAAGTAGTCCATACATTACCATTCATATCGACATAACGATAAGGCTTATTATCAATAGCATAACGCATATGAATAGGAACTTCTCCTCCGCTTAAGGTCTTACGTTTACCCCATACTGTATAATCATTTCTTAAATTTAAAAGATTTGGATTATTTTGAATAGAACTTAAAAGAATATTACCTTTAAAATTATACATATTATTACTTGCTAAAGCCAATGCTTCAACATATAATTCATTGTCTCCATCTCGTTTTTGTGGAGTCCATACTGTATTTACTAAAGACTTCTATCTTTGAAACACAAATCTACCATCTAAATCATAAAAATATTCAAATTGTCCAAGCATATTTTTAATTTTATCAAATACAGAAGTTACTGAATCACCAATATTTGCAATTAAGTCTCCAGCATAAACTAAATCACAAGTACGATATCCAGCAGTTTGTCCATATTCAATTTTAGCCGCTTGATACAATTGATTATCTCCAGAGCTAGCAATATAAAATTCAGTTGGAGGTTCTATATTTCCAATCATAGAAGTTGTTAAGTGATCATACTATATTTCACTTAACTTCTTTTTAATTGTTGTATTATCACCTGCGGGCACCCAAACATCCATATCCCCAATAATTGGGAATGCATATACATCTGTGCCTGCCGCACGCAACAAATATAGCGGTTCATCATATTTATAATCTAATAATTCTAATCCTAATTCATCCAAATCATTTAAAATAATATTATGAAAAGGTTCATTCGCATAAGTATGAACAGCATCCCATAATATTTGTTTAATTGGTAATTTATAATTTGTAGTCACACCAGTTTCAACATCATAGAAATCATAAGTGCCAAAATCAGTTGTGGCATTAATAACTCCGCCAACATCTCCGTTTAATAAACACATTTTATCTTTGCCTTGCAAAGAAATATTTGCTGAATTTGTAGTATAACTAACATTAAATGAAGTAATTATATAAGTCCCCATTTTAAACCAAATAATTTTAGGATAATTGGCATCAATTTTATTCTCGACGCCAATTTCTAATTTAAATTTAGTATTAAGACCCCAATAATACTCATTTATTTTAATATCTTTTATTACCATACTTAATGAACAAGTTCTACGTACTGAGCTTGCGCCATCTACATTAACAGACCCAGAAGTAACAGTACCTTCTACTTGTTCTATTGGATTTTCTTCTAAATCAAGGGAGATAATCTTGGCATAAATAGTTTTTTCCCGATGTTCATCTAATCGTTTTAAAAACTCTTCACTATATAACATAAATTACCCCCCCTGTTCTGCTAAAGTTAATTTAGTTCTTAATGTAGTAATATAATCTGTATAAGTCACCTATACAACAGCATATTGGTCTCTTATATATTGTTCACCAAAACTACCTGTTTCAGTTACCTTAGTTGATTCAGCAATTTCTTCACTTCTTACTGCATCAAAAAATAATTCATTCTATGTAATCCAAGCGCGTTTCACTTCTTCAAGATCTGGGTCTTCATCTTCAATAGAATAAGACTTTGATACTAATTGATAATAACAATCTACCATAATCATACGCCCAATTGAAATACTTGTTACATTATCTAAATTGGTAATAATATATCGTCCAATTGTTTCTAAATCTATATTATTATCAACATGATTAATAGAAAACTTATATAATCTATTTACTGGTGTTCCCGAGCTGCCCCAGTTATCATAGGTCTCTTCTGTCCAATAATAACTAGTATTATCAATCATTGTTGCTGGTATTTTAGCATATAAAACATCACCAACAAGATAAGTGGTATTGCCATCTAGAATATCTTTGCCACTATAATATCTTACCGGAGAAACCGAATTATCTGCATATACGCTTGTTGGTAAAATTTCACTCCAAGTTAATCCTACTTGATTATAAGCATCAGAATAAATTTTACCATAATTATTACTTTCTTCATCCTCTTTATCAATATAAATATCTTTGATATCACGAGTTTGAAATTTAAGCCAGTATAATTTACCAACAGAAGTACGAATATCTTCCAATTCTTCAATAATATTATCGTGTAAACCAAAGAATTGGGTCATTCTATCTTCTACATCAAAATTAGAAATTTGAGAAAAATTATCTGTTACAGCTGTAGTATAATATCCAAGCGTAAAAGTACCATCAAATTTGCGGTCTGCCGCTTTTGTCTTTTTAATATTTGGGGTCCAAATTGGATAAATTGCGGCAAGCTTATTATTACCAGCATTGATTTGATAAATTTGAGTTTCTCCAATTCTAATATATTCAATTAAATTTTCACCAGAAGTATTCTCAAAACGTAAACCAAAAATCGTATCTGGAGTCACTCCTTCAAAGATACCCAAATAACCAATCGGAAGACCGGCGAGCGCATTTGAATTATGTGAATTAATTTCGCTAATTGGAGGCGGATTGTTTAAATAACTAGCTCTTGCGTTAGTTACCCATTGCGGCAAAGCTACATCATTTAATTTAATAGTTTTAAAGCGCATAATCATTGTTTCAAGATTTGGCACAGTAAATAAACCAAGAGTTTCCAAAGAAGTAAAACTAGTATCACTAATTTCATAAGCCATAGATGAAAATTGATGTAACATGCGCCCAACTGTTGTATTAGGAGACAATGAAACATTTAATAATCTAACAACATAATTTCCTTCTGTTGGAGACCTAAAAAGTTTTGGATTACCATCATTTAGCCAATCCATTACTTCTAATTTAAACATGCGCTCAGCCCTTACATTATCAGAGACTAGATCGGTAGTTTCACGCTCGAGCGCACCTAAATTTTCTTTTGGCAAAAAATAAGCCTAATCATCCATTAAATAGGAGATTAGACCGGTAACTGGAAATTCTTTGTATTTAACATTTCCATTTCTAAAAATAAATGGATAACGTCCTCCAATTGTGTCTTGTTTTGACTCAAGGATATCATTTTTAAATGATGACACTCCTGGATTAAAACGAATTTTTAATTGACGTTTTCCATCATATAAAAACATATCTTCAAAATCTGCGTATAAAGTTTCAGATAACATTCTATTAGAATATAAACCGCGTGTATTATATTGTTGTAATGAATAACAATATCCAATACCCTATTCAACTGTAAAGTCTTTAAACAGGTTACGCAAAGGTGATTCTCTATTTAGACTAAATTTGCAGATTTCATCCCAAGTTGAAAAATTATCTTTCGAACTTGAGCGAGCAATAGCAAAGTTACCACTATAAAAATCATCATCATTAGGAATTAAAGATAAAGCAATAAATCCATCATTATAATCAACTTCAGCATGTAAAGTTGCATTAATAGATGGGCGTACAGTATCTTTCTTCATAATTAAATAACTTTGACTGGCCGCAATCAACCCATTAATTGTAGTAACTGTATATTTTAATTTATAAATCTCATTCGGTTTAAGCTCTTTATTACAATAAAACTCATCTCTAGATTCATAAATTTCTGTATCTAAACTACTATTGTGAATTTGCTCTCCTGATGTTATAAATATATTATCAGCCTAATCATAAATTGTAAAATTATATGAATAAGCTCTTTCTGCTGTATCGCCATTTAATTGACTATATACGCCAATATAATTATATAAACTATTGTTAACACCATAGGAATTTAAACCATCAATAGTAACAGTTGGTTTCGAAGTATATTTGGTTACGCCTACATCTGAAAAATAACCTACCTCACCAGAATTATCAATATATGCTAATTGAATCTTATAATAAAGCCCTTCTATCAACCATTGATAGTAGGGCTTAAAAGCATTAAGATCTGGATCTTTTCTTTCTAAATAATCATTTTCTAGTTTAAATACCACGGAATATTGTCCAGTTTTTTCATCATGTAAAATATAATTATCTTCACCTTCTGGTATTTGAATGGTCCAAACCCATTCATTAGTAGAAACTGTTTTTATTTTACAACACATAGATTGTATTTGTAATTGACTAACAGCTCTATTATGGCGGAACGGAACAACAAGTTCCGTTCCGCAAAAGGCAGGCACTTTTCCATCAATGTAAGGCGGATATAATTTTCCCGCCATATTGATTACTCCTCCTCATCAATCATAAATAATAAAGCTTGCATTTGAGCATTAGAAATATCTGTATCTCCAAATGCATCTAATTTTACTTTATAAATCTTTACATCTTGAGTAAGATTAAAAAGTTCATTTAATTTACGAGTAGCGGAATCAATATTTTCCGGAGGGATCTCGTATTGTTGAGTTTCCTCATTAAGAGTACCATACTCAGATGCAATACTTACTCTTTGTTGTTCAATATCTTGTGCCAATGCAACAAGTTCTTTTAAATTCTTTTGAAGATAAAAATTAACCTTAAGAGGTAATTTTACTTCTTGTTGACCAAACTCTTGTGCAAGAGCGTTGGCATAATTATAAATTTCACTATTTTTTAAAGTCATCATCATGGCTTTAATCCTCCTTTTACTCTTTAAGCTTTACCAATTTGAGTCCAAGTTATAACATTATGTACAATGCAATTATCAGCAATATAAGTATGATTTGCATGATTAACACCTATATCATATAATGTTTCATATTGATTTGTTTTAATAATATCTATAATCTATACAAATTTATCATATTGCTAAATATATAATCCTTTTTGTAACTAAATGGCTGAAACACCATGATTAACTAAAGCCTTATTTGTATCAATGGCGGCCCATCCGTTTTGTGACATAAATGGATGACAATCACTTACTCGTATATTCTAACCATTTTCCAATAAAATATTATATACTAAACAATTATTATAAGATTTTACAGTTACAACATTACTTTTTTCATAAGTTTTAAATAATGTATTATATGATAAAACAATATCTCCAATTTTTATATCTTCAATATTTTTATATTCATAATTATACATTGTAATTTTAGTACCTTTACTAAAGCATCCTGTACCTGCACCAGTATTAGAGGTTTTTCCCGCGACAAATGCTTTAAATGATACTCTACCACCACTATATTGAGAATAGTTAGTAAGCCATAATTTTTCATCATTATCTCCAGTATCATCTGGTGGCCCAAGCAATATTTCATTATTATAATGCAAATCATGAGTTATTGAATGTGGAATACGTACATATCCAATAGGGTTGCCATTGGTTGTATCAACATTATTAGTTGCTTCAGATGAAGTACTATAAACAGCAACAGTATTCCAATTCAAATTAATAGTTGGTGTATAATTCCAACCATCGCAATACATCCATTTTTTTGACCTAGGAGTAGATCTTGCATATGGTACAATAGTTGATCCTGAAGATAAACCAAAAAATCTAAAACCGGTTTCAACAGTAACTATATTTTTAAACTCTAAAGTTTCTATAGTCGCTCCGCTCATTTTTTCAATTTCACCATCTGCATTAACTACAAAAGCATTATTTACAGAAAAACTACCATCTGTATTAACAATAAAATTACTATTAACACTTAATTTACCATCAGCAGCAACTTTAAATTTGTTCTAATTAATACTTAATGCTCCATTTGATGAGACGCTAAAATTACCACCACCAGCAGAAGGATATTGTGATCCAGAAGGAGCCCCAATATCTAATGTACCACCAAGAATAGTAGCACCAGAAATTGTACCTCCAGTAATATTACCACTAGTAGTAGAACCTTCTAATCCAGTATCTTTTACTGTCCAATCACCAATTTGACCGCTAGTAGCTTTAAAACTGCCATCAGGTTTTACCCAAAATGTTCCTTTAGAATAAAATGTATAAGTACCACCCTAAGATAGATAAATATCATTTGTTCCAAGTTTATCACTACCAATAGTCCAACCGCCAATAGAACCTCCTGTTGCAGTTATATTGCCTGCGGAAGTAACAGTAAAATTATTACCATACTTTAAATTAGTTGGGTTTATTACAATCGTGCTAGTACTATTTCTTAATCCACCACCATCAATAACCCAATCACCAATATATCCTGCACTTGCAGTAATAGTTCCAGAAACAGCTACACCAGAAGCATATAAAGTACCATCATTTTTTACTGCAAATTTCTAACCAATTGCCATACGTAAATTAGTTCTATTAGTACTATTAATAGTTCTAGAAAAATCAACTATACTTAATCTAAAATTAGAATTACTATTATGATTACCATTTGAATAAATATTCTCATGATCAATAGTCCAACCACCAATAGTACCAGCCTAGGCCATTACTTCGCCGTTCCAAGATACTCTAAAAATATTACCAGCAGTAGTATTTTGTAACAGTATTGGATAAGTAGAAGCTCCAGAATCAATAACAATATTTCCATTAGCAGGATTACCAAAATATAATCTAAAATTATATCCTGTCATTCGGCCTCTTTCTAAATCTATTTGTACGCCAGTTTTACCAGAGTGACTCCAATTCTTAGATTGTAAAATAAATTTAGAATGGCCAATATTTAATAAATCTACGCCTTCATGTCGAACTTGCAAATATGGATTACCGCCACTTGCTAATCTAATAAATGTAGTTTTATCTACATTATCACCATTTCGACCATAAGCGGTTAAATTAAAATCATAAGAAGTTAATTTTCCTTTTCCTAAATCAATTTCTGTACCACTTTCATCTTTAACCCAATCTTGTGAATGTAATACAAATTGAGATTTAGAAACATTCATCAATGTAACGTTCTAATTTTGAATTTGAAGAAATGGATTACCATTGCTACTTAATCTAACAAAAGTACCATCTCCTCCATTTAAACCATCTTCTGGATTTGCTGCAAATAAATCAAAATTATAAGCCTCTAATGTACCGCCCATTAAATCAAATTTTAATCCTTGACCATCAGCATACCCAAGATCAGAACTTCCCTTTTTGAAATTATCTGTCTATAAATAATATTCATCCATTCCAACTATTAAAATTGGATGAGAGCCTTTTTTAATTCCATTATCAGTATCTTGGTCAAATACAGATTGGGCTCTTATATAATCTTGTCTATTTAAAAATCTGATACATAAATAAGTTTTATAATTATTTGCATCATTATTTGCATTTGCAATAGATTCATATATTGCAGTAGCTATATCATTAACAGTTGTACAATTACCACCACCAACTTTTGGAATCGCATTTAAATTTAAATTTGTTCCAGGCGTTGTTTTAACACTAGTGTGTGTAATTCCATTACCGCTTACAAAAGCGGGTAATCCAGAATCAGGATAACTAATAATTTTATCTATGCGCGCTTCATTTTTAGCAACATAACGCAATTTTAAATTAGCATTATTTGCTAAAGTTGCCGCAGAATTAGTCATATATGCAAATAGAAAATCGCCATTATATAAAACTTTTTCTGTTTCTTGACTATCACTATTTGCAACAATAAAGCCAGCTCCATCAATATTAACCAAATGAGAACTTAAATCTCCAAGCTAATCTGACTTTAAATCTGCCACTATCTTAAAATAGCCACTAGATTGTTTACCAACCAAAGCTGACAAAAATCCAGCAGGATTTTTTACAATACCGCTAGTCTAATCACCAAGCTAAATAGTCGTATTATAATATTCTGTAGCATCAAAAATATCCCAAGCATATTGTAAATATTCTTCAATCTAAGCAATTTTTCTTGCTTTAAATTGTGCTACAGATTCACCTTCTTGTTGAGTTAAATCTCCTCCATAATAATTAATGGTTTTCCAAAAATTATTAAAAGCAACTTGTTTAACTTGATTTAAATTCATTCCAGGTTGATATTCATCTGGATAATAATATACATCAGGAGTTCTAACAGTTAAAAATGGAGACTTAGCCTAAATAAGCACCTAACTTCCAGAAGCATTATAACGAGTTAAATTAATAAAATCATCGTGTACATTATCTAAATCGGCATTACTAATATTAACTTCATTATTATTTTGAGACTCTGGCTTATCGGCAACCCAACGCGAAGATTGAGTTTTATAAACGTAAGCGCCACGCATATCAATCATAGCGTCATCAAGGTCAATCTTCATACCTGTGCGCTCAGAGGCTATAGGACGATTATAAGCTGAACTTACAATCTCTCCTTTATTACCATCGAATTCAATACGTCCACGTCCAGGTTTACCCAAAAATGAAGTACCGTCATCACGGAAACCAAATGACTATTCACCATGATTAAAACCGAATAAACCAGTTTCTGCTTGAACTGAATTATCTTGTGTTTTGGCAGCAACTTCGCCCATCAAGACACCGGAAAAAGTATTGTCATTATTCTTTTTACCGGCACCCATCATTGACGATAATATTGTACCATTTTTTTTGTCAATTGTCAATTCACCATCCCATGCATTTAACATTGGACTAGCAAATCTATTTTTAATTATTAAAATAGGTTGAACATATTTTATATTACCATTAACTCTACATACCGCAGAACATACATATTTATCATTATCTAAATACATAGTAGAAACTTGTAAACGATATTGAGTAATTTCATTATTTTCATCAATTCTTATAGTTTCTTTTTTAAGTTTCGGCATATAGCTTGAAATTAAACTTGTTTTAGTATAATCTGTTGCTGGATAACACTTAATACTCCACTCCTAACCAAGAACTTTTTGATTTGTGGCCATATCATATAATACAAATGGGTCACCATAATATTTTGGATCTTGCCCATTTGAATCATAAACAACAACAGATGCACCTTCAATATAATAGCCTTGAGGATGCTCAGAGTCTGGGTCGGCGCACCAAGGAATTGGATAATAAGATTCCAATGTAATAATTTTAGATGCTGGAACAGTAGCATTATTGTTGCTATCAGCAACTCCTGTCATTATCATATCTCCAACTTTCCAAGGCGGAGGTGTCCCATTCTAACTTACATAAGCATCATATTGTGACTAAGTATAAGTTCTATAACCATCAACCCCACCATTAATCATTGGTTGATTATTTGCAACAGCAGTATCTTTAGTATAAGTTACTTCTACAGTTGCTGTTGCATGAATTACAGCATAACCATAATCTTGTCCAGGCTCTAAACGAGTGACATAAACATTAGGAATATTAGGACCAATAATAATAGGAGATTTCTATTGATAATTATTATATGCATCACCATATATCTCAACTTCCATATTACCAGTTGAAATAACAGTAATATCATAACCATTATAATCGAATAAACGTACATATAAAGGTAATGACTAACTATCCATAACCGCAGCTTGATTAGAAGCTGGAGTAATAGTTAATGAATAATCTGTACCACTAGTACCAAGAGAAGCAAAAGTAAACAACTGCTCTGCTTCATAAACATATTGGCTACGTTTTACGACTTTACATTTAATAGTATTATTAGTAAAAGTTGGCACATAATAATCTTTAATTTGATATATAAATTCTGTGGTCGCTGCAATCAACTCATCACGTTCATCTGTGTCAATTGTGCGCCAAGCCATCATATATCCTTCTTTATAATTATCTCCAAAAGGAGAAGGAGGAAGGTCTGGAGCTGCGCTACCGGTTTGTTCAATCATATTAGCAATAGCCAATTCATACTCTTCATCTAGTACATAATCAATACGACGAATTGAACCAAAACCAGGCTTGTAATATGGGTCATAAACCGAAAATCCCGCAGCCTCTAAATCTTCTCTACTATATGTTAACATTGTACTACTTAAAGGCACATACCAATAAATAACACAATCTTTCTTTAAATAATCATCGCCTTTCATTCCACCCTAATAACGAGCGCGAATTTTGCGCTTTTTATAAGCCTCGGCGCGATTAACCAAATAATTAGTAATATCATATAGTTGATAAGTTTCTTTTGAATTATATGTATCAGCTTTTTCTACTACTGGTCTACCCTTTTCATCAACTTGAGTAGTACTTAATACTTCATCAGTAATTTGAATATATAAGCCATCAATTGCATCCTTAGTAGATTGATCAATAACAGCTTCTTCATTATAAAATGTTAAAATATTACTCTTAAATTGTTGATGATTATAAAACAATAAAGCTTGAATACGCTCTTGCTTCAAATCTGGATTTCCAATAGCAAAGCTAAAAGATGGATCGCTTGCGCGGACTGCAAACATAATGTCACCAGCGTCTCCGGTAAAGTATTCATTTGGCAAGCCCTAATTAGTTAACCCTTCAATTTTTTGCCAACCTTTTGGCATAAATCTTTCTTTTGGATCAAAATAATTATCAATATATTTATACCAATAAATACAATAACGGTTGGCATACATACTTACAAAATCATTATATTCAGTTTCAAAATCAACATAAACACCATCTTCAAATTTGCCTTGAATACTATTCAATTGATAAAGCATTGTTCCAAATTCGTCAGGATTATCTGTAGCTATAATTTTTGATAATTGTTCTAGTAAATCTTCACACTCAGTAAAAATCTCTCTACAAGTATTGTACCAATTTTCCCAAACAATTATAACTCCAGAACTAATTTCTGCTTTGACAAGTGTAAAATAACTACTATTACCATAACACCCTGCCATTTCAACGCTTTCTAATTTTGCAAATAAGCTATTTACAATATCTATAAGAGCATTTATAGTATTGGTGCTTTGGCCTTCTGGTAATGTAGAATTTCTATTTGTATATTTATTACCATATACTTGCAAAGAAGTTAATAGAATGTTCATTAAACTATCATTAACATCTTCAGCATCTTTTAACTTTTCCAATTCTTTTACAAATAAGCCATAAGCCTATTCTGCTGAAATAACATTTTCATATAAAGCAGCAGTATGTTGTTGTTGAATAATATTTTGATGTGATTGTAAATCTGATTTTAAATTAGTATAACATCTATTTAAGTTAATTGTAACTTTAGAATACAATCTATCTAATAATTTTTGTGCTTTTTGACCAAAAGAATATAGTAAAAGTAATTCCTTACATGCGGGAACTCCCTTATCCATTAATTCTTGTTGATCTAATTGCATAGCACTATTGTAATAAGTAGCTTTTTCTAAATAAAGGTCTTCTGTATAATCTTTACCAATCAAATCAGAAGGAGCGTCTAAATAATCATAAACGCCATCAGAAAAACCAATATATTTTCCATCATCTGTTTTATTAAACCAAACCGGAGTAATAGTTTTAGTATTATAATCGCTCTCTTTATTTACATTAAAAGTGGAACCACTATTAGTATAAATTGTAAAAGTGTTGTCTGCAACATGAGATAAATTCATACCAAAATAAATCTCTAAATTATCGACAAAAATATTATTTAATGCGCCGATGTCTTCCTAGTGCTTTAAATCCCGGCCCTCTGGTGTCGCGAGGTCTGCCCCGGCCGCAGGTGTCGGCACTACTTTATCAGCAATATCGGCATCAGTACGATATTTAAAATCGCTACTCTAATATAAATATACATTTATTTTTGTAATATTTCCCAATGAAGAAATATCAAACGTATGTTCTTGTCCAATATAAGATAAAAACATATATGGATTTCCAAAAAAATTATCAGTATTAAAATCAAATCTACTAATTCTATATTCTATTGGATCGGCATCTTGATTTAATACTGAATATAATTCATATATTAATCCATAATGACCTGATTTCATATTATATAATGAACCAAGATCACATTTAAATTTCGCTTTAACAGCAAGTGTATCAAACATTGCATTGTTTGTTAAAATATTATTATTACTTGTTGTTAAATTCTGCTCCCAAATAAGGCGATATCTTCCTGGTGGAATATAATAAGCCGGTGCATTAGAATCCTCTTCAACTCTACCATTTGCAAGAATTGAATTATTTCTCACCGATTTACCGCTTACTAAATTTTCAGATACCAAATATGTATTATCAAAAGGAGAAATATAACTAATAGGATCGGTACCATTATTAGCAGTATATTTACTTATAATAATTTTAGTTTGAGTAAAATCGCCTTTAGGGACAGTTACATAGACACTTTCGCTTGTCTTATACCCTGTGTCCTCGGAATAAGCATCAAAACTAATTGACCCATCATTCACGATGTAATGGCCATTTGATGCATCAGAAGCATCGACGATATCACAAATAATTGTTTTATCATAATCAAGATTTTCAATCTTTTTAGATACAATAGTATCAATGGCCTGACACAGAATATCATTATAATCAGTTTTTGGTTTATCTGCCATATGCAACTAACTCCTTTCTCTCATTATCTATAAATATTGAAAACTAGCCTTGTTATTTTATCATAATCTGTCCAAATAAAAAAAGGGAGGACTATTGAAGTCCTCCCATCTATATCAATATTTTCGATTAGCATATTGAGATGCTTGATTTATTAATGTATTAAAAGCTTCAGCAATTTCATTTCTATCAGTTGCATTAGGAAACTCTGCGGTTATTGTTACCGATTGTTCCATCTGGCCATTAATCGGATTAACACCTCTGGCCGCAGTTAAATTACCAATAGTAAATTGATTGGTCATTGCATATGCATCAATAGTTTTAGAAATCGATCTAACCATATCTACTGCATTTAAAATATGTTCAGTATCATCTTTATTTAACACCAATTCTTTGTTATGCAAGACTGCTAATTTACCTTCATTTGGATTACCAAAATCTCCAGTATAACCACCAGTAGCAAATTTAGTAATCTAAGCATAAAGTGCATTATGAACAATTATATCATTAGCAATAAAGTTATGATACCCATCTACACCTAAGCAATAAACAATATAATCTTTATCTACTGGATAAATATTAATATTATTTACCATAACAGGTTTATCATATCCAATTAACATATCGCCAACAGATAATAATGTTGCACCTTGCACACCATGTTCAAAATTAGAATTTTCCAAATCTAAAGATTTCCATCCTTGAGCTGTTAATAATGGATGTCCAAGAGTCATAGTTAAAATATTACCATTAGATAATTCAACATCAGCCATTTCGTTATATCCACGTTTAAAATAAATCATATTAACAACTTTGTTTTCAAATGATTCAGTTTCAATATTATATGCTAAAATTTCTTCACCTAATTGAATTTCTTCAATATTTTTCAACTCTCTTGTTGGTAACATAATTTTTGTACCTGCGGCAAAACAACCGCCTCCGACTTTTCTTGCATTTTTAACCGTCCACATATGTTTACATTTAGTACAAATATATTTAGCATCATTATCTTCATAATGATCAAATTTTTTATCGTGACCTTCTGCATTATGAGTTTCAGTACCATCAGAATATTTTGTATATCCCATACAAGTTTCATCATTTTGGTATCTATATCCAGTTTCAACAACATGAGGTGGAGTCTTGGTAGTTTTTGTAGTTGGTGTTGTAGAACCACTCGTACCCGTACCAGGAGTTGAACCAGTGCCTGTTGAAGGCGTTGTACTTGTTTTTGTTGGTGAAGAGGTTGTTGGTCCTGCTTTTCCAGCGCCCTCTGGAGCTCTACCAGTAGTAGTATCATGCCCAATCTATGCGGTCTTTAAGGCCGAAAGCGCACTAATTACTTGCTGAATTGATTGCTTTACAGCATCATTCTTTGCAATAATACTATCCATGGTTGCGCTATATGCTTGACGCCATTGCTATGCAGCATCAACCATTTCACCCATAATATCAACAACTGTTTCGCCTAAGTCTTCTACAGAGTCACGAGCTTCTTCAGCTTTTGGTACAATAGTATGGTCAACTTGCTCCATCATATCTTCAGCAAAATCTTCTACAGAAGTACCAGCTTCTTCCATAGAAAAGTGAATTTGTTCAGACCAATGTTCATAGGCTTCATCCATTTGACCTAAAGTATCAATAGAGTGGTCTAATAAATCATCTTCGAAAGCAACAACACTATCATATCCAGTAGCCATACCAAGCATAGTATCATCAAATTCAGTTACATAATTTTCTAATTCACCAAGACGATAACCCTAATCATCATTAATCTTTTGAGTATAATCAGAATACCATGCCCAATCTTCATCATAAAGTTGTTTATTATTATCCATGGCTTTTTGCAATTCGCCACCATAATATTGCATAGTCTCTTCATATTGCATTCTAGCCTTTTCAAGTTCTTCACGACGTTTTTCATCATCATCTTTATAAATTAAATTAATTTCTGCAACTTTATTATAATAATCCTCTGTAGCTTGTGTTAATTGACCTTGTAAATCATTAATATAATCAGCATTAGCTTGTTGCATAGCAAAAAGTTTATCTTCATAATTTTGTTCTGCATTGGCAACATCTTCTTCACTTGCTGTATAAATATAAGACCAATTACCTTCAGAGTCTTTGCTTAAACGAACTACTTCTTTTGCATTACGAGATTCTTCAAGTGCTAATCTCGCCAGCTCTAATTCATATCTGCGGCGGGCATTATCTAAATCATATTGACTAATCTATCCAGATTTTTCTTGTAATTTATTAATTTCGTCTTGAAGTTTCTTTAATGCTTGTTTATTTTTAATATTATCAGTATCATCAATAGATTTATTTATATCACGATTTAATTTACTAAATTCATAAATTTCTTTATATTCAGGTAAAAATCTTTCTGCAGCTTGTTGTGCATAATCCATAGTATCTTTTAAAGATTGCCATGTCCCAGCATCACCAGCAGCAAGGTCTAAAGCTTTAGTTTTAATTTCATCAATATGCTTTTCAAAATCTTCTTCCAATTTAGACAATTCGGCTTGCCAAGATGAATACCATGCTTCTGTAGCTGATTGAACTTCATCATTAATACCTTTTAATTTTTCACGATACATTTCAGCAAGTTCATCATTGCCATTTGCTAAGGCATTATTCATTTCTTGTTCAATCATATCACGTTGAGCGGCAAGAGATTCCATTATTGCTTTATTTGACATTGTTGTTTCATGTAAAACATTCCATTGTTGGTCTCTAAAACGTTGCATAATATCATCAGTTACACCGAGATAATCTGCACCAACAATATCAATAATAGCCGCATAGTTGTCTAATGCTGCGGTCGCGCTTGCAATCGGCTTAGCGGCCTCCGCAAGTTCATCCTTAGCATCATTAAATTGTCTTTCGACATCATCAACAACAGCCTATGCAGTTTCAATTAAAGCATCAGTATTGTCTTGTCTTTGTTCCGCATAATCCATAAGAAGTTGACGTTCTTCTTCTGGCATATGAGCAAGCATTTCAATATCTTCAGAAGTTAAACCGCCAGTATTAAATCTATTAATAAAAGCATCAGAATCTACTTTAGACATTCCGGTTTGATAAATAATATTACCTTGAGCATCAAACTCTTTATAATCCATTAAGAAATGCTCTAAGGTTTCAGCGGTTGCAGTTTCAAGGTCTTTATTCTTTTGGATAAGTGCGCCAGTTTTATCATTTAACTTACCCATAATATCTACGGCCGCAAACATACTACCATTCCAACTATCCAATCTATCAATTAATTTGTCTAAGAAATCTAAAACAGAATCATCATATTCAATACGGAACTCAATGGCATCAACAGTTTTAGCCTACATAGTGTCATATTGTTCAATCATATTATCGATATATTTATTTATATCTTCTTCATGAGTTTTAACTGTGTCTTCATATTGTTTTAAATCTTCTTGGAATTTTTTATAGGCTTCTTCAGCCTTTTTAAAAGCAGCTTTATCAGCATCAGTTTGATTAGAAGCATTATATCTATCAACAGCAGCATTATAAGCAGCAACTTGTTTAGCCACAAGATCATCATAATTTAAAATTGAATTATCTTTACCAGAAATTTGAGCACCCCAAGCTTGAATAGCAGCCTTATCTTTTGCAAGATATTCAGTAGATTGACGAAGATGCTCTTCATACATCTTACCCATATCTTTTAATGATTTAAGTTCTTGAGTATACCATTTTTGTTTTTGAGGACCAAATGCTCGATCTTTAGACTTACCTAATCTATCTAATACATTACTTTGACGTTCAATTTGCTGATTTATTAAATGATAACGCTCTTTTTCTTCTGTTGGATTTTTCTTTTCTTTCGTTTCTTTCTTGGGAGTACTACTAGATGATTTTCCTTTTGAACCAGATTTATTCCCAGTTCCACCACTCATAGCAACTGCAGAAGGTGCTCGTTTGCCAGTGAATTTCGGCGGCTATACTTTTGGAGTTTCACCATTTTTATCCATAGAAATAGAGGCAACTTCTACAAAACCAGTGGTTTCTAAAGGTTCTACTGGGACAGAAGCTTTAGTATATTCAGGAATTGTTGCTACATATTCGTGTGGCTATCCTTCTTGATCAAAATAAAGTCCTGGCATAGGCTTATAATTAACGTCTGTAACCTCTTCTCTATATGCAGGTACTTTTATTTTTTTCTCTTGATAATCAGATTGAACATTTGCTGTTACACCAACTGAAGCTAACATTTCTTGCATTTGGGTTGCAGTCATACCAGTAGCGGCAGCATAAGCATTTAATTCAGCAACAAATTCTTCTAAACCACCTTCACCAACTAGGCTTTCTAAAAGATCTGGATTTGCACGCAATTCATCCATATGGGCTTGTAAATTAGCAAATGTAGATTCTAAAGATCCTTGCAATTGCGTAAAAGCAGCTTCTGCGTTTTCTGCGCCTTCCGCCCATAACTAAAATGCATTTACAGATCCATCAGCTAATGAACCAGAAAATAATGTAGCATCTAAATCAGCGCTAGCTATACTTAATTGCGCAACTGCTGCACCTAGTTTAAGTATTGAAGTAACATCACCTTCAGCAGCTTTATCAATTAAGCCCATGTTTTCTTCAACAAATTCTGAATCTAAAGCTAAATCATCATACCAACCGACCAATTCTGTTACAGCCGCAGACAAATCATCTAATGTAGCCGCGTAATCTTCAGCAGTTTTATCAGATTCTTTTAATATCTTTTTCCAGTCTTCCCAATTATTAACTAATTCA
>JAEEGI010000418.1_pt1 | contig 139977 bp, 120 predicted proteins | sample 8958751 | NCBI WGS metagenome assembly JAEEGI01 (sample SAMN16246545, study PRJNA631951) | gut metagenome | biome: gut microbiome; feature: rumen; material: KS-attached | host: Bos | place: Iran: Karaj | collected 2018-10 | reverse complement strand
CCACTGTGCTCATAACAGGAGAGAACGGAACGGGCAAGGACGTGCTTGCCAGATATATTCATTCACTTTCTCAGCGATGTGGCAGGATTATGGTCAGCGTAGATGCCGGAGCCGTGCCCGAGAGCCTATTCGAGAGCGAACTGTTCGGCCACGTCAAAGGTTCCTTTACGGATGCCATAGCTGACCACAAGGGCAAGTTCGAGGCGGCTGACGGCGGCACTCTATTTCTGGACGAGATAGGGAACATCCCGCTCTCAAGCCAGGCCAAACTTCTGCGGGCCATACAGAACAGGAGCATCTCAAAAGTAGGTGACAATAAAATTATTCCGGTGGATATCAGACTGATATGCGCAACAAACAGGAATCTTCCCCAGCTTGTTGCGGACGGCCTTTTCCGCGAAGACCTTTTCTACAGGATCAACGCCTTCCATCTTCACATTCCGGCTCTCAGAGAAAGGGCAGATGACATTGTTCCCCTGGCAGAGATGTTTTTGAAAAAGTTCGCCGGGAAATACCATAGAGACGTGAGCGGAATGACAGAGGAAGCCAGAGTGCTTCTGACCAGGCTTTCCTGGAGCGGCAATATCCGCCAGCTTCAGAACGTGATGGAGAAAGCCGTTATCCTGAGCGACGGACCTGTGCTTGAAGCCTCTGCCTTTTCCGACGAACTGTCAGACTCCGCTGAGGGAGGACCAGAATCTTCCGGGAAAGACGTGTTCACTCTGGAGGAGGCTGAGAAACAGGCTATAGCCTCTGCCATGAAAAAGTATGGAGATAACCTTTCTCTCGTTGCCAAGGCTCTGGATATAAGCCGTCCCACATTGTACAACAAATTAAAGAAATACGGGCTTTAGGATGCCTTTGAAGTGGATTGTCATATTGATTGTGGGGGTGGCCGTCTTGTCGGCGGTTCTTGCCGTCATATTCAGTTCGTACAGGGTGCGGCGCAAGGTAAATTATATGCTGGATGCTCTGGAGGACGGTGAAACAAACTTCCGTTTCAGCGAGAGGAAATCCAGACTGAACAAGACACTCAACCGCCTGAACGGAATTTTCAAGCAGGAAAGGCTGGCAATCCGTGAGCAGGAGAAGTTTTTCGGCACCCTTCTGGACAATGTCAAAACCGGAATCGTAGTGTTTGACACCTCTTCAGGCGCAATCACTTACAGTAACAGCCGGGCGCTTCAGATTCTCGGGCTGGCTTCTCTTGTCAACATCAAGCAACTCAGGATAATAGACAACAATCTGGCCGCGGCTTTTATCGCTGAAAAAGAAGTGTCCGACCCAGAGAAGAACAAGGCAAGCTTCTACAACGAGAGTTCCCAGAAGACAATAGTGATGTCCAAGTCCTCCGCCCTTGTGCAGGGAAGGAACGTGAGGATAGTTTCCTTCAACGATGTTACAGAGGAACTGGAGACTAACCAGGAGGAGGCTTACTCAAAGCTCATCAGGGTCCTCACCCACGAGATCATGAATACAGTCACTCCTATTTCCTCGCTCAGCGATGCTCTGGTCTCATATCTTGAGCCTGAAGGCGATGAGTTGACGCCGGAGCGGCGAAAGGCCCTCAGGGACGGTCTGGACACTATTGCATCCTCTTCCCGTTCTCTGATCCAGTTCGTGGAATCTTACCGCAACCTCACCAGGGTGGCTCCTCCTGTCAAGAGCGTGTTCTATGTCAGGGACCTTGCTTCAGAAGTGATGGAGCTTACTTCGGAGCAACTGGCATCCTCAGGTGCAAGTCTTTCATTTGCAGAACGCTCTGATGACGTGATTCTGTTTGCAGACAGAGGGCAGATACTTCAGATTCTTATCAATCTGGTAAAGAATGCAGTTCAAGCCAGGGCCCGGACCATAAATATGGAAGCCAGGATTGATTCGTCTGACGTAACCATTATAGAAGTTTCAAACGACGGGGAGCCGATATCCCCGGAAGCCCAGAATCAGATGTTCGTGCCGTTCTACACCACCAAGCAAGACGGAAGCGGTATAGGACTTGCCATCTCACGCCAGATAATGAGGATGCACAACGGTCAGATCAGCCTCAAGTCATCCACAGCGGAGAAGACAACATTCAGCCTGATTTTCCGATAGGATGTCTGTCAGATGATGTATGATATTTCCTTGAAGGCAAAGGCCTTTTGTGTGGCATCGCGATACTCCAGAATTATGCAGGCGGTATCGTTGATGCCCACAATTTTTGCTTCCACCTCCTTGTTCTCAGTGGTTTCTATGTAGCGGTGCCACTCGCCTTTTCGATAGAGCCTTTCCAGGTATTCCTTGTAAAGCGAGTCGAATTTTCCGGTTTTAAGGAATTCCTCTTTGGCCCTGTCGTAGAAGCGGTAGATTTCCGCTACAAGGATTTCAAGTTCATCGCTGAGGATAAAGTCTGGAGTGCCTTCCTTGAGCTCTTTGATCAGCGATGTAGGGTTTGGCAGGTCCTTTGGGAAGTCTTTCTGGTTGATGTTCAGGCCAATGCCGCAAACGCTCGAGGAGAGCATCTCTCCTGAAATGCCGTGCTCTATGAGTATGCCGCAAATCTTTCTGTCCTGAACGTAAATGTCGTTGGGCCACTTGATTCTGGAGAGTACGCCCTTGGATTTCAGGTAGCTTTCTATGCCGAGGGTAACTATTACGGAAACTATGAACTGGTCTTTCGCAAGTATGAAGTCCGGCTTGAGCAGGATGGAGAACATCAGGTTCCTGGCCTGGTCGCTTGTCCATTTGTTGCCCCTCTGGCCTCTTCCGGCGGTCTGGAACTCCGCAGCCCATACAGTCTTGTCTTTCTCTGACGGAATGGCCTCCAGAGCCCTGTTGTTGGTGGAATCGGTGACTTTGAGCCACCTTATGTCAAGTTTTTGTGCCATATTGTCGTTTGGCAAAATAATTGTTGAAAATTTGATTACCTTTGAAAATTAAAGCAAATTTAACAAATACACCTAAAAGAAAGATATGACAGTTAAGAAGTCAGAAGAGAAGAAGGCAAAGGCTCCTGCAAAGAAAACCGCTAAAAAAGCTCCGGCAAAGAAGGCCGTGCCTACGGATATGGAAGTGATTACAGACGCCATTCTGGAAAAGAAGGGCCAGAACGTCATTTCCCTGGACCTGAGGAAAGAAGGCAGCGGCATCTGCGATTTCTTTGTAATCTGCAACGCTGATTCCACCACAAATGTCTCTGCGATTGCAGACAACATAGAGGACAGGATGATTGAGAGGCTGAAGAAGAAAGTGCTGCGTTCCCAGGGCAAGGAGAACCGTTTCTGGATTATACAGGATTACGGAGATATTGTAGTTCACATTTTCCAGACGGAATACAGGAATTTCTACCGCCTTGAGGATTTGTGGAGCGACTGTGACAAAAAAACTTACGAAGACTAAAATATGGCCCAGGCAAACAACAAGAAAAAGAATCCTCTGGGTTCCGTCATCACGTGGATATACATTCCGCTGATCCTCGTGCTCCTTTATATGTGGTTCCACTATGAAGGAGGAGATCCTCTGAAGACAGAGTGGTATGAGGTGAAGGAGAAGATGATTTCAGAGGGAGACGTGGAGAAGATAAGCTACGTGATGAACGAGCAGAAGGGAACTGTTACCATCAAGAAAGACCGTCTGAAGAAATACGAGAACAAGTTCGGGGGAAAAGAACTCAAGTACCAGAACCTGTTCTACTTCCAGCTTCCGGCTCTGTTCGACGTGGAAAAGGAGTTCAGCTCTCTGAGAGATTCCCTTCCTGAAAACAAGAAGTTTGAATACACTCTGGATAATGCCACGGATTTCTGGGGCAACATATTCAACTGGCTGTGGCCGCTTCTGTTCATAATTTTCACCCTCTATCTTTTCAGCCGCCTTTCCAAGGGAATGGCAGGCGGAGGCGGTGGAGCTGGCGGCGGCGGTGGAGGAATCTTCTCTGTGGGCAAGAGCCAGGCCAAGGTCTTTGACAAGAACAGCAAGGTTAAGGTTACATTCAAGGATGTTGCCGGTCTGGAAGAGGCCAAGGTCGAGATTATGGAGATTGTGGATTTCCTGAAGAATCCTTCCAAGTACACAAACCTTGGAGGAAAGATTCCGAAGGGAGCATTGCTCATAGGGCCTCCAGGTACGGGCAAGACCTTGCTGGCCAAGGCAGTAGCCGGAGAAGCCAACGTTCCTTTCTTCTCTATGAGCGGTTCCGATTTTGTGGAGATGTTCGTGGGAGTGGGGGCTTCCAGGGTTAGAGACTTGTTCAAGCAGGCAAAGGAAAAGGCTCCTTGCATTGTATTCATAGACGAGATAGACGCCGTAGGAAGAGCGCGTGGAAAGAACGTGGGATTCTCTTCCAATGATGAGAGGGAAAATACTCTTAACCAGCTGCTTACAGAGATGGATGGTTTCGGCACCAACAGCGGAGTTATCATACTTGCCGCCACCAACCGTGCAGACATTCTGGATAAGGCCCTGATGAGAGCCGGCAGGTTCGATCGTCAGATTACTATTGATCTTCCTGAACTCAAAGATCGCGAAGCAATATTCAACGTTCACCTGAAGAAACTAAAGCTGGATCCTCAGATAGACTTGAGCTTCCTGGCTAAGCAGACTCCAGGATTCTCTGGAGCGGACATTGCCAACGTCTGCAACGAGGCAGCCCTTATTGCTGCCCGCCACAATAAGAAGCACGTGGACAAGCAGGATTTCCTGGACGCTATAGACAGAATTGTTGGCGGTTTGGAAAGAAAGAGCAAGATAATTCCTCCTGGAGAAAAGCGCACGATTGCTTTCCACGAGGCAGGGCACGCTACAGTAAGCTGGTTCTTGCCTAATGCAAATCCGCTTCTGAAAGTTACCATCATCCCTAGGGGCAAGGCGCTTGGCGCTGCCTGGTATGTGCCTGAGGAAAGGCAGATTATGACCAAGGAGCAGATGATGGACGAGATGGCTTCCCTCATTGGCGGACGTGTCGCTGAGGAAATAATTAACAACAAGATTTCTTCCGGAGCCCTCAACGATCTTGAAAGGCTCACCAAGATGGCGTACGCGATGGTGGCTTACTACGGAATGAGCGACGAGGTGGGCAACGTTTCCTGGTACAACTTCCAGGAAGACGGCTACCAGCTTTCCAAGCCGTTCAGCGAGAAGACCGCCGAGATGGTAGACAGGGAAACCAAGGTTCTGATAGACAAGGCTCACCAGATGGCAAAGGAAGTGCTTGAAGCTCATATGGATGGTTTCAAGGAACTGGCCCAGTTGCTGCTGGAGAAAGAGGTAATATTTGCTGAGGACCTTGAGAGAATCTACGGCCCTAGGGTAAAGGAATTGGATGCTGCAACGCCAGCTCCTGAACTTCCGGAAAAGCCGGAAGAGCAAAAACTTCCAGAAGAGGCACAAGCAAAAAAGACGGAAACTGAATAAGGCAGTATGAAAGAGTTTACGGTGAGGACTATTAGCGGAGTGGTGTTTTGCGCACTAACTTTGGCATCGCTGATTATTGTTCCGCATAATCCTTATCCTTTCCTCATTCTCTTTTCATTCTACCTTGTGAGAACAGATTACGAGTATCTCAGGCTCACGATGGGCAAGGGTAAGGTTGTCCTGAAAATCATTACGCTGATAGCCTCCCTATGTTTGTTTTGGGGAATAGCATTGATGTTCTATCTGGACAAGGAGACGATTTCTTCACTGGTTCTGTTTCTGATAATTTTTGTTGTCCTGATTGCGATACCCGTGGCGGATTTGCTGGACGGAGAGAAACCTTATATGTCGTTTTCCCTTTCATCTCTGTTCTACATTGTTCTGCCGTTTTCCCTTCTGATTCTTATTTCCCTCCAGTCTAGCAAAATAGACCTGTTTCTGTCTGGTTCCAGCTCTTACAATCCGTTTTTCTCCGGTGCGTTTGACGGATGGGTAATTGCTTCATTGCTTATAGTAATGTGGATGGGAGACGTGGGTGCTTATTGTATAGGAACTGCTTTCGGGCAGGGTAAAAAAGGGCATAAGCTGATGCCTAGCATTTCACCCAAGAAATCCTGGGAGGGAGTCTATGGCGCGTTGGCTTTCTCTATTGCCGCTGCATTGATACTGAGGGCGTTCGGCCTTCTGATGCCGTATTTCCCTTATTGGGTTTCCATTCTGTTTGCCCTTGTGGTTTGCATTTTCAGCATTCTCGGCGATCTGGTTGAAAGCAAGCTAAAGCGCCGGTTCCAGATAAAGGATGCCGGTAGGATAATGCCTGGGCACGGAGGGCTTTTGGACCGTTTCGACAGCGGACTTCTGGCTTTTCCTGCAGCATTTCTGTTTTACCTTATAGCATTGTGGGTTATTTAGGATGATACACAAGGAAGGCCGCATATCAGTTTTGCTCACGTTCCTGGTGTTTGCAGTAATCATCCTGGTGATGATGCTTGCATTTGGGGCAAACTGGATAACAATAACCTTGTCTGTTATTCTTTTGGCTCTGTTCTGCTTTACGGCATATTTTTTCAGAGATCCCCGTCGCGGAGTAATGTCTTCTTCTCCAAATGAAATTTTGTCTTCTGCAGACGGGCAGGTGGTGATAATAAAGGAAGTGGATGAAACGGAATTCCTTCATTCCAGATGCATCCAAGTGTCTGTATTTATGAGCCTTTGGAGCGTGCACGTGAATTATTTCCCGGCCGGTGGAAGAATTCTCTGCAGCCGTCATCATCACGGCAATTACTTTGTGGCCTGGCATCCCAAGTCTTCAGAAAAGAACGAGAGAACCTCAGTAGGCCTGCGTCTGGAGAACGGAAAAGATATTCTGATCCGCCAGATTGCAGGCTATGTGGCACGACGAATCGTGTGCTATGCAAAGGAAGGGGATATAGTTGCTGCTGGGCAGCAGATGGGATTCATCAAGTTCGGGAGCCGCGTGGACTTTTTCCTGCCGCTGGGCTCCGAGATACTGGTTAAGGAAGGCAATAAGGTACGCGCCTGCCAGACCGTAATAGCAAAGATTATATAAGGCCTTGGAGCTTTTTGATGGCCTCTGCTGGATTTGTCGCTGAGAAAACTGCACTTCCGGCAACTACAACGTCTGCGCCGGCTTTCGCAAGTTCCTCTATGTTATTGAGGCCCACACCGCCGTCAACTTCTATAAGGCAATCCGGATTGTTTTTCTCTATGATTTTCTTGAGCTCAGCGATTTTTTTAGTGCAATAAGGAATGTATTTCTGCCCGCCGTAGCCGGGATTTACGCTCATTATCAGTATGTAGTCTGAGAATCTTACAACGTCTTCCAGAAGAGAGACGCTGGTGTGAGGGTTGATGGCAACGCCGGCTTTCATTCCAAGCTCCTTGATTCTCTTTACTGTGCGGTCCAGATGGTTGCAGGCCTCGTAGTGGACGCTGATGGAACCTACTCCCAGAGACTTGTAGAGTTCGAAGAATTTCTGCGGCTCAACAATCATCAGGTGAGCCTCTACAGGGATGGTTGCCCTTTTGCAAATGGCCTCAATTACAGGGGTTCCGTAAGAGATGTTTGGAACAAAGACTCCATCCATAATATCCAGATGGATAATGTCCGCATTTTCGTTTACAAGATCTATGTCCTTTGCAAGGTGAGCAAAATCTGCGGCGAGCATCGATGGGGCTACAAGCATCCTTTTCATAGTTTTGTCTGTATTAATATGAGTTGTCCCAGTAGCTGGCGTTCTTCTTGAACTGCAGAAGATCTGCCAGAGAGGAAGCATTGGCAGCGATTCTGAAACTCCAGCTTTCCCATTTTCCGTTTGGAATCCAGGAGAAGGAAATCTGGAAGCAGTGCAGGCTGAACGAGCCGGAAAGCTGGGTTGTGGTAAGCTGCATCTTGGTAAGGTCAAAGCCGGTATTGAGAGAAACGCGCAGGTCTTTGTAAATCTGAACTTGAGAGCTAATTCCCAAAGTCATAGCGTGGGTGTTCTTGGTAATCAGCTGGTTGTTGGAGTACTGGTAGGAGCGGTAGTACGAGTAGCTGTAGTTGAGGTTGACGCTCCAAGGCATATTGGGGTCATAATAATAAACCCAGCCGCCAGGAATGTATTCTCCGGTAATAGGATGGTAGAATATCCTCTGGTAAGAAGAAGAGTTGGAATTGGTGCCGGCTCTGGTAGGCTGGATTGGGGAATTGCCCTTGTCTGGAGAATAGTCCGCTCCAAGCCTGCTCTTTCCTTCACCCTGGAACGTGTATGATGTGGAAAGGCTGGCTCCTGTCAGCCTGAAAGGCTTGAAACCGCCCTGGGTAATCATCAGCTTGTTGTATTTCTGGCCTCTCTCGTTGATTGCGTAAGGGTCAAGTGTCATGTTTGCTGAAATGCCCATCTTTCCGAAGACGGTAGTGGACATATTCACGGAAATGTTAGAAAGCTTCATTGAGTCAGCCAGGAAATTGTACGTTCCGGCAATGTTCAGCTGGTCTATGAGCCTGATCTTTCTAACTCCTTTTCCGGTAGTGTCCCTCTGAGACTTTATCTTTGCTTCCAGAGTATTGCCGAAACTGAAACTCATGCCTGCCGCGCTGCCCTGTCCAGGAGGAGAATAGAGCTGTCCGGAGTATTTGTTATAGACAACTGAATGAGGCTTTCCTTCAGAATCTACATATTCGTAAGTGCGGTATCCGTTGGCTTTGGTTCCAAGCTCAGGCATATAGTTGAAGCTGAGGCTAGGTGTTATAATATGTCTCATAGCCTGCAGCTTGCTGTTCTTGCCAAAGTTGAAAAGACCGTATATTCTGGTATTGAAGCTCAAGTTGAAGTTGTATGTCTGTGTAAGGCCGAATGTGCTGAAAGGATCGGATAATTCGGTGACGGCTTTCTTTAGCCTTGTGTCGTAATATTGCCTTGCATCGGAGAAGTACCAGTTCATTCCGTAGCTGACTCCAGGGGAAGCCTGGATGTACCTCAGCAGGGTGAACGTAGGAAGCCCAATGTTGAAGCTGTGCTGCATTCCATTGCGCATCTTCTTGAAGAAATCAGGCTCGCCTACCTCTGAACTCTTGAAGTTGATCTTGTTGTCGAAGTGGGCGGTGTAGTTGAAGGTGATGTCTTCATAGAACTTCCTCTTTCCAACCATAACCTTTCTCTTGAACGGATTGATGCGGCTTACGGTGAATGTAAGGTTAGGGAAGGTAACCGCATAAGAACTATCTCTGGAGTTCTGGCTATGCAAAGCATTTAAGCTCAGCGAAAACGGAGTGCCAGCCCAAGTCTTTCCGTAGGAAATGGAAGAGGAAATCTGGTTTGTCAGAGCCTGGTTTATGGTGGTTGAGTTGTAACGGCTGTTGGAAGGAGATGAGAAGTTCACAGATGCCCTGAAAGTTGTTCCGGGTCTGGCTTTTGCATCCTGGTTATGGCTCCAGTTGAGGGAAAAGTTCTTGCTCTTGGAATAGTCTGGCTGATGCTTTTCTCCCGTTATGTCTACGGAATACACGCCAGTAAGGTTGCCTGCGTATTTGTATCTTTTAGCATACCTGGAATTTAAGTTTACAGCCCAGGATCCTCTAGTGTAAATATCTGCAGTTGCGGCAAGATCCAAATGGTCTCCAAAAACAAAGTAATAACCCAATCCCCTGAGATAGAAGCCTCTGGCCGTCTCTTCTCCATATGTTGGGAAAAGAACTCCGCCGCTTCTGTTGCTGATTCTAGGAACAAATCCGAATGGAAGGGCAAATGGAGTGGGAACTCCCTCGATTACCGTATAGGCTGGACCAAACACCGTCTTTTTTACAGGCCCGTTGTTAATGACCTTGGCGGTTGTCATCTGGAGATAGAAGTGCGGCTCTTCCGCATCGCAGGTTGTGTAGATTCCTCTGGCGATATTGATGGAATTGTCTGCCATCTTCTTGATATACTTGCCTTTGATGTTGCCCTCTCCCTCCTGCGTCATCATATTTTTGATCTTGGCCTTCTTTGTGTCGAAGTTGTAATAGACACTCTCCATCGTGTAGGTGTTCTTGCCTTCCTTGAGTTCTGGATTGCCCTTGACTACGCCAGTGGAATCGGGGAGACCTTTGGCAAAAACAGTCTTTGTCTGTACGTTATAGGCTATGTAATCTGCCTTGATTGAAATGTCTCCGTATGTTACGGTCACGTCTCCGTAGTAGTAGAGCATTCTCTTTCCGTCTGTCAGGATTTCCACGCTGGAGTCTCTACCGGTGGAAAATACTGGCTGCTTGAGGGTGGATATAAGGGAAGAATCAACCGCAAGAGTATCGGTCAGCATAAGGGAATCTTTCCTCAGAGTGTCTTTAAGGGCAATGGAATCCTTAACGGGGATGGTGTCTCGGAAGCTGAATCTCTGTAGTTTTCCTGCGCCAACGGTCTTCTTGGGGGCGAATCCCCAGAGAGAGGCCAGCAGCATTGCGCATAGAGCGACATTGCAGGTTTTCCGTATGATTCTCCCTATAGACATTTGCTTTTAAGGTCTGTTTTCAGCTTTTATTTGTAAATTTGTCAGCAAAGTACAAATGTAGCAATATTTTTGTTACCGATTTATAAAAAGGCAACGATATGAGACTTCTCCGCTTGGCAAGACTTCTGGCGGCTGCTGTTACTGCAGCGGCATCTCTTGCTTTGTCTGCCGCTGTGGCCAATGCCCAGAACTCAAGCGGAAAAGTAAAGTGCATTGTTTTGGATCCAGGGCATGGCGGCCACGACCACGGCTGCATGAGCAAAGACCGCAAATACAGCGAGAAGAACATTGTTCTGTCTGTAGCCCTCAAGCTTGGAAAGATACTGGAGGAAGAACATCCAGACATAAAAGTCATATACACAAGGAAAAGGGATGTGTTTATTCCTCTGGCAGAAAGGGCGGACATAGCCAACCGCAACAAGGCGGACCTGTTTCTTTCCATACACGTGAACGCCAACCCTTCTGTAGTTCCATCCGGGAGCGAAACCTATACTATGGGTTCTCACGTCAGTGACAAGAATTTTGAAGTTTCAAAGAGGGAGAACGCCGTCATCAAGATGGAGGATGACTATACCACAAAGTATGAAGGCTTTAATCCAGACTCTCCAGAGTCCTACATTATATTCTCCCTTCTCCAGAACGCTTATTCCGAGCAGAGCATAAGGTTTGCCAGCTTCATCCAGGATGAGTATCGCAAAGGGCCGTTAAGTGTGAACAGGGGCGTCCGCCAGGCAGGTTTTCTGGTTCTGTGGCGTACCACGATGCCTTCTGTCCTTACGGAAATCGGTTTTCTGACCAACGCCGCAGACAAGGCCAGGATTATTACCCAGGACGGCCAGCAGAGGATTGCCAGACGCCTTGCAGATGCAATCACCAGATACTGCAACGATTACAGCAGCCGTTACGGCACCGGGGATGATTCCGTTCCTGAGCAGGCTGATTCAGCCGCAACCCCTAAGGCGGAAAAGCCTGAACCTGAAAATCAGACCCAGACTCAGGAACTTCCTTCAAAGACTCAGGAGCAGGCTCCGGAACCTCAGGTTCAGGAAAGCCCAACCCGCTACTCTATTCAGATTATGGCCGCCAAAAAGCGTCTCAAGAGCAATTCCTCAGAGTTCAAGGGCCTGAAGGGAGTACAGAACATTTACGATAAGGGCTTTTACAAGTATTATTACGGAGATTACAAAACCAGACAAGAAGCGGCGGCTATTTTGGCAGACGTGAGAAAAAAATTCCCTCAAGCCTTCATTATCGGGATAAAAAATGGTAAAATTGTAACCAGATAACAGATTCCAGGAAAATGAAAATATCCAGCAGCCAGAAAATAGGCATTTTCGTCATCGCGATTGGCGTGGCTCTTTTCTTTGCACTTAACTTCCTAAAGGGCTATGACATATTCAAGAAGAGAAGCGTATACCACACTTATCTTCCGGAAGTAGAAGGGCTTGCGCCAACGTCACCGATTTATATAAGGGGCTTTAAGGTTGGCACAATCGAGAAGATAAAATTGGATCCGGTCCGCGACAGTTTTCTGGTTAGTTTTAACGTAACCAACGATTACCTTATTCCTATAGACACAAGGGCTGAGGTTTATTCATCCAATCTTCTGGGCGGCAAGGCTTTGAGGCTGGCGCTGGGGCAGTCTGAGATAGGGGCGCGCAACGGGGATACCCTAAAGGGCAAGAGCGTTCCGGATATGCTGAGCGTCCTCTATGGTTACGTGGGTCCGCTGAAAGACAAGTTGGAGGAAACCGTAGACAATCTGAATTCCGTTTTGGCATCGGTGAACCAGACTCTGGATTCCGCTGCAAGGCAGGATCTGCATTCCTCCCTCAAGAGGCTGGACGGTTCCTTGGCCAACATCCAGAGGCTTTCCGCATCGCTGAACGGAATGACTCCAGACCTTTCTTCATCGCTGAAGAATATCAATACAATAACTCAGGATCTCAGCGCTCCAGACGGAGATCTCAAGGGTGCTATAGCAAACGTGAACAAGACTGCGGAAAACCTTTCAGCGCTTCGGCTTCAGGAATCTTTGGACAAGCTTAACGCTATGCTAGAGAAGCTTCAGTCTCCTGAATCAACCACCGGAAAACTGATGGGAAGCAGCGATCTCCATAATTCCGTAGACAGCTTGCTCAACGATATAGATCAAATCGTAAAAAAGATAAAGGCTAATCCTAGAAAATACATCAAAGTAAGTGTGTTCTGATTAGATATTTAGCTACGCAATTTGATGTAACTGGTTGATATCACATCTTTTGCAAAGGAGTAAATTTTTTCGCGCTGATTTATAGGGCTCTTATATTTTTCTGCAAAAAAACAATAGCTGGAGATATTTTTTTTAAACTTTTTATTTACCATTTTTGTTCTGCCAAACCACGGCGCTTTTTTTTTCTAAGATCATTGAGTTTAATGGGCGAAAGCAATCACATAGAGGTATGGGACCGTTGTCTTCAAATCATAAAGAGCAACGTTCCTGATGCTGTGTTCCAGAAATGGTTCCTGCCAGTTAGGCCAGTTTCTCTGGTTGGAAGCAGCCTCACCATAGAGGTTCCGTCAGACGCCCATATGCACCATCTGGAGGAAATGCCTCTAGTGGATATTCTGGGCAAGACTTTAAAGAGGGTTATAGGTGGCAAGGTGAATCTGTTCTACAATATCCAGTTCGTAAACAGCACAGTGGCCTATCCTCACCAGAGGCTTGAGGTGGCAGGCAACCAGCCAATTCCTTTCCCGAGGAACGACAGGGAGCCGATCAATCCTTTTGTAATCCCGGGAATCCGCAAGCTTACCATCAACCCTAACCTCAATCCAAAGTATTCCTTTGAGAATTTTATAGAGGGCCCTTGCAACCGCCTTGCCAGAAGCGCGGGAGAAAAGGTGGCTTTATCTCCGGGCAACAATCCTTTCTGCCCTTTGTTCATCCATAGCGGATCTGGGCTTGGAAAGACTCATCTTTCTCAGGCAATAGGTCTGAAAGTCAAGGAGCTGCATCCGGAAAAACAAGTTCTTTATGTAAGCGCCAACACCTTCAAGACTCAGTACCAGGAAGCAACTGTAGGCAACAAGATTCCAGATTTCCTTCATTTCTACGAACTGATAGATGTGCTGATTCTGGACGATGTCCAGTATTTCAAGGGCAAGAGCGGCACTCAGAATGCTTTCTTCCATATTTTCAACCATCTCCAGCAAGCTGGAAAGCAGCTCATTCTGACTTCTGACGTGGCTCCTGGCAATCTCCAGGATATGGAGACAAGGCTGATCCAGAGATTCAAGTGGGGGCTTACCGCGGAGATTATGACTCCGGACTTTGACACCAGAGTGAAAATCATAAAGGCCAAGAGCGCCAACGAGGGAATCGTGCTTCCTGAAGAGGTGGTCAATTATCTGGCTTCAAAGGTAACGGGAAGCGTCAGGGAACTTGAGGGAACGATACTTACGCTTCTGGCCCATTCCACCTTCAACAGGGAAAGCATAACTCTGGAACTTGCAAAGAAAGTTACCCAGCAGATAGTGAATGTGGATTCTTCAGAGATTTCTCTGGAGAGGATCCGCAATACGGTGTGCGACTACTTCAAGATTTCTCCTGAAACCATCGTTTCCAAGACCCGCAAGAGGGAAATCGTTCAGGCCCGCCAGATTACGATGTACCTTGTACGCAATCTCACAAAGACCTCCCTTGCATCCATCGGCAGCCAGATGGGAGGAAAGGACCACGCTACGGTTCTCCACGCCTGCAGTACCGTTTCTGACCTGATAGATACAGACCGCAACATCAGACGCTATGTTGCAGACCTGGAGCGTCAGCTCAAAAACGGCAAGTAATCAGACGATTGTAAACAAACAAATAATACATAGTTATGGACAGCAAGAAAGTTCTTGAAATCTTCAAGGAGATTACAACTGTACCCCGTGAAAGCGGACACGAGGAAAAAATAATCAAGTGGCTTCTGGATTTTGGCAAGAAGCACAAGCTCGGAGCAAAGAAAGACAAGGTTGGCAACGTTCTTCTTACCAAGAAGGCAGACAAGGGAATGGAGAAGGTTCCAACCATCATTATGCAGAGCCATTGCGATATGGTTTGCGAGAAGAACCTGGGTGTTAAGCACGACTTTGCCAAGGATCCTATCAAATACTGCATTGAGGATGGCTGGATGATAGCCAAGGATACTACACTTGGAGCTGACTGCGGCATTGGAATGGCCGCTCAGCTGGCGGCTTTGACAGACCCTAAGATGAAGACCGGCAAGCTGGAGGCCCTGTTCACCATATCCGAGGAGACCGGACTCGACGGAGCCGAGGCTCTGGAGAAGGGTTTCTGCACTGGAAAGATTCTTCTCAATTTGGATTCGGAGGATGAGGGAGAGCTTTGCATAGGTTGCAACGGCGGAATAGACACCACTGCAGTATTCACCTACAAGGCTGTTCCACAGACAAAAGAGTATCTCAAATACAGGGCAAGGGTATTCGGAAGCCAGGGCGGCCACAGCGGAGATGACATAAACAAGAACCGCGTGAACGCCAACCAGATGCTGATGCGTTTCCTCTACAAGATTCTGGACAAGCACAGCATCGAGCTTTACGAGATAGACGGCGGCAACAAGCGCAACGCTATACCTAGAGACGCTCACGCCGTTTTCGGATTCCCGAAGAACGCAAAGGCTTCCGTTGTAAAGATATTCAATCAGGTAAGAGATGAGGTAAAGGCAGAATTTGCAATCCCTGACCCTGGAGTTCAGATGGAGTTGGTTCCTGTAGAGTGCAAGGCAAAGGCCATTGACCCTAACACCGCCGCTTCTCTGATTTTTGCTGGAGTAGCCTGTCCTCACGGCTCTTACAAGATCAGCGACACCATTCCTGGACTGATTGAGATTTCCACCAACTTTGCTTCCATAAAGATGAAGCCTGGCAACAAGATCGTAATTGGTTCTAGCCAGAGAAGCGCTGTTGTTAGCGAGAGGCGCTGGATGGCTCAGCAGATGGAGGCTTGCTGGGCTATGGCAGGAGCAAAGGTTACCCACGAAGGAGAGTATCCGGGATGGATTCCTAAACTGAATTCACCGATTCTGGAGCACTGCAAGAAGGTATACAAGAAGCTCTTCAAGACAGACGCACGGGTTATCGTCACCCCTGCAGGACTGGAGTGCGGACTGTTCAGCCTCAAATTCCCTGAATGGGATATGATTTCTTTCGGCCCTACGCTGAGGGGTGTACACGCTCCTGGCGAGAAACTGGATTTGGCATCTCTGGACAAGTTTGTCAAATTCCTTGAGCAGCTTCTGGTTACAATCAAGTAGCCTTTTATTCCCGATGGTGAATATTGCTTGAAAAACCGGCCTTTCAAGACCGGTTTTTTTATTGCAATTTCCGGAAAATTTGTATATTTGCGTACTATTTCTGCGGGACTCTCCCGCAGACAGGGTCAAAAGATCCCTTTGTTCCCAATTTATTTACACATTTTTATATGTACGACATTATTGAACTTAAGTCCAAAAGTTTTGATGAACTTTTGGAAATCGCAGAGAAACTTGACATCGCTAAGCCTAAGTCTTTCTCTCAGGATGATCTCGTGTACAAGATTTTAGACGAGCAGGCTATTAAGGCGGCAACTGGACAGCCGGATGAAAAACCTAAGCGCAAGCCTAGGCAAAAGGCTAGTCCACAGCAGGTTTCCAGTGAAAACAAAGAAAGCGTTCAACAGACCGCAACAGAGGCTCCTAAAAAGCGCGGCCGCAAAAAGAAAGAGATAGCTCCAGCTGCAGAGCAGCCTCAGACAGAGGTAAATCCAGCTCCAGAAAAGCCGGCAGAGGAGAAGCCTGCACAGAATCCTGAGCAGCCGATCCCGCAAAACCAGCCTAAGGCAAAAAGGCCTAGAATCCAGAAGAACGGCCAGCCGGCTCCGACACTTTTTGACCAGCCGAAGCCTCAGGAGCAGCCTAAGCCACAGGAGCAGCCTAAGCCACAGGAGCAGCAGCCAATGCCTCAGGAACAGCCTAAGGCCCAGCCGCAGCAGCCTAAGCATCAGCCTCAGCAGCCTAAGTCTCAGGAGCAGCAGAGGCAGCAAGAGCAGCCTAAACCAGAAGAGAAAGCTCAGAAGTTTGAGTTTGAAGGAGTTGTAAAGGCAGACGGCGTTCTGGAAATTATGCCAGACGGCTATGGTTTCCTCCGTTCTTCAGACTACAACTACCTCAATTCTCCGGATGACATATATGTATCGCAGAGCCAGATAAAGCTCTTTGCCCTCAAGACAGGAGATACCGTTTTCGGAGAAATCAAGCCGCCGAGAGAGGGTGACAAGTACTTCCCTCTGGTCAAGATTGATTCCATCAACGGAAGAGATCCGGCTTTCATCCGCGACAGGGTTCCGTTCGACTTCCTTACCCCGCTTTTCCCTGAGGAGAAGTTCAACCTTCTGGGTAACGGCCACAACAACCTGAGCTGCAGGGTGGTGGAGATGTTCGCCCCTATAGGCAAGGGACAGAGAGGACTTATAGTGGCACAGCCTAAGACCGGAAAGACCGTGCTCCTTAAGGAGATTGCAAACGCTATCGCCGACAATCATCCTGAAGTTTATCTGATAGTTCTCCTCATTGACGAGCGTCCTGAGGAGGTCACCGATATGGCAAGAAGCGTAAAAGCAGAGGTTGTGGCTTCAACCTTTGACGAGCCGGCAGAAAGGCACGTGAAGGTTGCAAGCATAGTTCTTGAAAAGGCCAAGAGGCTGGTAGAATGCGGCCACGACGTGGTAATCCTCCTGGATTCCATCACCCGTCTTGCCAGGGCTTTCAACACCGTCCAGCCTGCCAGCGGCAAGGTGCTCAGCGGTGGTGTGGATGCCAACGCCCTCCACAAGCCTAAGAGATTCTTCGGAGCCGCAAGAAACGTGGAGAACGGCGGTTCCCTGACTATCATTGCAACAGCCCTCACCGAGACCGGTTCCAAGATGGACGACGTGATCTTTGAGGAATTCAAGGGAACCGGCAATATGGAACTCCAGCTTGACCGCAAGCTCTCCAACAAGAGAGTATTCCCTGCCGTAGACGTAAACCTGAGTTCTACCAGACGAGACGACCTTCTTGTAAATAAGGAGGCACTGAACCGCATCTGGATTCTGAGAAACTATCTCTCAGATATGAACAGCGTGGAGGCTATGGAGTTTATGAAGGCTCGTCTGGAAAAGACCGCCACCAACGAGGAATTCCTCGTTACGATGAACGGAGACGCCCTGAAGTAGCGGCAGCCTATTTTACTGCGATGATGTCAACTTCAACCATTGCGCCTTTCGGCAAGGCTGCAACCTGGTAGGCTACTCTTGCAGGATAAGGTTCGCTGAAGAATTTTGCATAGACTTCATTCAGAGCTCCGAAGTTTGCCAGATCCTGCAGATAGCAGGTTACTTTTACTGCGTCGCTCATATTAAATCCGCCTTCTTCAAGCACGTTCTTAAGGTTTGTGAATACCTGGGTGAGTTGCTCCTTGAATCCTCCCGGAACAAATTCTCCAGTTGCTGGATCAATAGGGAGCTGGCCTGATGCGTAGATGGTATTGTCTGCTATAACTGCCTGGCTGTAAGTTCCTACAGCTGCCGGTGCCTTGGGGCTTGCTACTATTTTCTTCATATCTTTTGTGTTTTGATTTCCTATGGTAAAGATAAGCAATTATCAGCTCAAAAGGAAGCCAGCCATTCCAGCGGCTATTCCCAGAGCTGCGCAGAAGGCTTTGCTGACTAGCCAGCTCTTTTTGCTCTGGGCCAGAAGCGGGAGGGATACGTGGCCCTGCTGGCTTATGGCGCTTGCCAGAAGCACATAGAATGGAAGAGTGCCCTGGGCCACAAGCAGGATGAACACCATATGGGGGCCGCTCTGGGGAATCAGTCCTATTGCGGCGGCAGCCAGAACTACCAGCGGCATATAGCCCTCGTGGCCAGAAATCCAGTCTTCTACGTTTATGTATTCAGTCAGGAATCCGCACAGTATCAATGCTCCGAATGACCATAGGAACACGCTCAGAAGATGCTTCTTTACTATATGCCCCCATACGTGATCTTTCAGAAAATGCCTGAAGTTCCTGTCTTTGTGTGCCTTGTCTTCCTGATGAATCTGAAAGCTTTCTGGGCACAGGCACTTTTGGCGCTTATTATTAAAGAGACTGATGGCAATTCCGGCGCAAAAAGCTATGACGCAAAGTATTGCAAGCAGCTTGAAAAATAGCTTCGGCGATGTTGCCAGAAGCACGAATGCCTCGTCTCCGGTAGAGACAATCATCGTTGAAATCAGGGCTCCCGCCCCGATTATGGAATGGGTGTAGAGAGAAACCGAAGCAAAGCCTCCCACGCATCCGGGGATTGCTCCCAGAAGGGTTCCTGCAATACTCTGGCGGATAGGGGAATGCTTTATGGAAGAAAACCACCTTCCGCGGTTTTCTATGTTAAGGTATTCTATGAGAGCCATCATCAGGATTACCAGGGCGGTAATCACTGCTGCTCCTTCCAGAGCCTGAAGAAGTATTGATAGAATTCGGGAGAAGTCCATTTATTTCTTTTCTTCTTCCCGGTAAAGGTCTATGAGCTGCTCGGCTGCCATAAAGGAATCTATCTGGCCCGCAAGCACCTGATCCTCTGTCTTCTGGAGGGCCTTCTCTATCTTTGGATTATCGTAGAAGTCGTTTCGTAGGGTTTCGTTTATGCTCTCGTACATCCAGTACTTGGCTTGCTGTCTGCGCTTTATGTCGTAGTAGCCGTTCTTTCTGACGAGCTTGAAGTAAGCCTCTATCTTCTGAAGGATTTCAGGAAGGCCTTTCTTGGTTACCGCAGAAGAAGTAAGCGCCGTTGGAACCCAGCCTGATTCTGTAGGCGGGAACAGGTGGAGAGCATTGGCGTAGAGGGCTTTGGCTCCTTCTGCCTTTTCCTCGTTGCTGCCGTCTGCCTTGGTTATGGCTATAAGGTCGCTCATCTCCATAATTCCGCGCTTTATGCCCTGAAGGTCGTCTCCTGCTCCGCTGAGCATAAGAAGGAGGAAGAAGTCGCTCATAGAGTGTACCGCAGTTTCGCTCTGGCCCACTCCTACTGTTTCTATGAAGATAACGTCATAGCCAGCCGCTTCGCAAAGTAAAATAGTTTCCCTTGTCTTGCGGGTAACTCCGCCCAGAGAACCTGCAGAAGGCGAAGGCCTGATAAACGCCTTGGGATCTTTGGTGAGGGTTTCCATCCTGGTCTTGTCTCCGAGTATGGAGCCCTTGCTCCTTTCACTGGAAGGGTCTACGGCCAGTACCGCAAGCTTGTGGCCTGCTCCCGTAATATATCCTCCAAAAGCTTCTATAAACGTGCTTTTTCCGGCTCCCGGAACTCCCGTGATGCCGATTCTCATTGTGCGTATCTTGCTTTTGCGGATCTTTTCCTGGCAGCCGATGATTATCTCTTTTGCCAGCGCTCTGTGAGCAGGATTAGAGCTTTCTATTATTGTGATTGCTTTTCCCAGAATGGCCCTGTCTCCCTCGAATATGCCCTTCAGGTATTCCTTTGCCGTTAGCACGGAAGGTTTCTTCTGCACAAAAAAGTTCTTGATGTAAGGGTTTACGGTTGGCTGTGAATTCACCCCGTCGTTGACAACCAGAGCGGTGTCGTTCTTCTTGGTTTTCTTAGGAGGCCAGTCTTCTGTAGTTGCGTCTATCTTGTTGCTCATAAGTTAATTCCCTTTTTTCTATCATCTTTCCGGCCATACGGTTCCGCTTGCGAAAATGGTTACCAGCGGCCTGTCAGGCGAGTTAGTTATAAGTGTTATAACGAATACAATATCTTCTCCTACTTTGTTCGGACGAATAAATGCATTGAATTTTCCTTTTCCGCCTGCCTTTATTGTTGAAGGGCAGGTAATTTTCATCTTGACTCCGCCGGTTTCCACCTTGTAGATCCTAAGGTCGGATTTTCCGGGGTTGCTGATCGTCACTGCCACCGGAATACTGCTGTAATATCCAGTGCTTCCGAAATCTATGGAGCTCTTGTCCAGCATAATCTGAGGAGCAATGGCTTTCTGTTCTTTGGTCAGACCTGTATAAGGCGTTATAACCATAGCTTCTGCGGAGAACTCTCCAGCCTTAACCCCGTCGCAGAGAATGGTTGCCTTGTATAAATTATTGCCCCACCTTTGCTTTCCGGCTGCGGTATTGATCGTATAGGAGATGGTTGCGCTTTCTCCTGGGCCTATCACAGACGGTGAAACAGAAATGGAGAGCGCCGGGTCTGCATCGGCAAAGCTGACCGCCACTTTCTTCTTGGAAATGTTCACGATATTCTCTTTCTGGGCTTTCTTCAGCCCCTGCTCAATCTGCCCGGCGTTCTGGACGTCTGTCTTCATTCCCAGAGGCCCGAAATGTGCCGGATACAGCTCAGCGATGGGCTTTTCCTTGTCGTATGCAACTCCCGTAATTCTCAAGATTATAGGTTTTTCAGATGATGAAACATAAACAGTCAGCGTCTTGTCAAACGGATAGGCTCCCTGGTCGTTGAGGAAGGTTACGGTTATCACTCCGCTCTCTCCCGGACGGATAGGGGCCTTGTTCCACTGAGGAACAGAGCATCCGCAGGATGACAGTATGTTGTTGATTACAACCGGTTCAGAGCTGACATTGGTGTACTTGAACTCGCACTTCTTTGCCCCGCTTCCAGCCAGTATCTTCCCGAAGTTGTGAACTACCTTGTCAAACTTCAGCGATGTGGTATGCCCTGTCTGCGCCAATGCCGGCACAACAGAAACAGCAGCTACCATCAAAACTGCTATGATTTTACCAAAGTTTCTCATAATACAGCCCTCCTTTTTCCAAGGTAATTGCAAATATAGTGCAAAATAATGTTACATTTGTCAGCTATAGAAATCAATCAAACATTATTAAATATTTATATGAAGTTATTTGCTAAAATTTCTGCATTCTGCCTTGCAGCGCTTGTTGTGGCATCCGTGATGTCATCCTGCAAGAAAGAGTATGCTACCATCAAGGGTGATCCAACAAACACAAGGATCTACACCCTGGACAACGGCTTGACCGTTTACCTGACTCCTATGGACAAGGAGCCTAGAATCCAGACCTACATTGCAGTAAGAGTGGGAAGCAAGAACGACCCTTCCGAGACTACGGGCCTGTCTCACTATCTTGAGCACATAATGTTCAAGGGTACAACCAACTTTGGAACAACCAATTACGAGGCTGAGAAACCTTATCTGGACCAGATTCAGGAGGAGTTTGAGAAGTACCGCACCCTGACAGATCCAGAGGAGAGGAAGGCTCAGTATGCCAAGATAGACTCAATCTCTTATGCCGCTTCTGAGTATTTCATCGGCAACGAGTATGACAAGATTATGGCTGCAATGGGAGCCCAGGGCTCTAATGCCTTCACCTCATTTGACATGACCGTTTACACAGAGGACATTCCTTCCAACCAGGTAGAGGCTTGGGCAAAGGTTCAGTCTGATAGGTTCAAGAATATGGTAATCAGAGGATTCCATACTGAGCTTGAGGCAGTTTACGAGGAGTGCAACCTCGGCCTTTCCAACGATGGCGGAAACGCAGTGGATACTCTGCTGTTTGCAATGTTCGACAAGCATCCTTACGGAGAGCAGACTACAATCGGAACTCAGGAGCACCTGAAGAACCCTTCCATCGTGAACATCCAGAAACATTTTGATAACTTCTATGTTCCTAACAATGTGGCTATCTGCATGGCAGGAGACTTCAACCCAGACAAGGTGATTGCTACCATCAAGAAGTATTTCGGAGACTGGAAGAAGAACGACAGCCTCAAGCTTCTGGAGTTTGAGGAAGAAGAGCCAATCGCTGAGCATATAGAAAAGACCGTTTACGGCCTTGAGGCTCCATTTGTTCAGATGGCCTGGAGATTCACCTCTCCTTACAGGGCTGGAAGAGAAGGCATAGACTGCACGGAGGACACCCTCTATATGCTCACCAACATCCTTTCTAACCGCGGTGGCGCAGGCCTTATAGACCAGGATGTTAACCGTCCGCAGAAGACTCTGGGAGCAGTAGCCTACAGCTACACTCTTTCTGACTACATCGTATTCTTCCTGGAGTGCGAGCCAAGAGAGGGCCAGAGCCTGGAAGAGGCTAAGGCCATCGTGATGGAAGAGCTGGAGAAAGTAAAGAAGGGAGACTTTGACTCAACGATGATCACTTCTATCATCAATAACTTCCGCCGTCAGCAGATGATGGCTCAGGAGTCCTACAGGGCTATGGCAGGATGGCAGTACCAGGCATTCATCAACCATATTCCTTGGGATTATGTAATTGGAGAAGGAGACCGTCTTGAGAAGATTACTAAGGACGATATAGTTGCTTTTGCTAACCGCCACTTCGGCGACAACTATGTGCAGGTTAACAAGGTGCAGGGCCCTCAGGTGGGAGTAAAGAAGCTCGAGAAGCCTGCTATCACCGCTATCCGCACCAACAGAGACACTTCCAGCCAGTTCCTCCGCGATATGGAAGCTTTGGCAAACGCCGCTGCTCCTATACAGCCTGTATTCCTGGACTTCAACAAGGATATGTCTGTTGAGACTTTGGCTAACGGACTGCCTTTCTACTACAAGCATAACGACGACAACGAGCTGTTCAACCTTGCATACTACTTCAAGAACGGAACCAACGACATACCGGTTCTCCAGTATGCTCTCTCTTATGTTCAGGCCCTTGGAACTGACTCTCTGACCGCAGACCAGATCCGCTCCAAGTTCTACAACCTGGCTTGCTCATTCTATGCAGCTCCTGGCGCAAATGACGTAACCGTTTCACTGAGCGGCCTGGGCGCATCTATGGACGAGGCTTCAGACCTTCTGGAGAACTTCATTGCCAATATGAAGGGAGACGAGCCGCTTCTTGAAATGATGAAGCAGAACTGGATGCTTGAGAAGATGAACGCCAAGGTTAGCAAGAAAGCAAACGAGAACGCAATTCAGATGTACGCCATCTACGGCCCTGAGAATCCTGTGACTTCAGACCTCAAGCCTGCACAGATTGCAGCCCTGACTTCTGACGAGCTGATAGCAGCTGTTAAGGATCTGCTTTCTCACAAGCACACTGTAATTTACTATGGTCCTGTGGCAAAGGAAGAGATGGTAAAGAAATTGCCAGAAATGCACAAGGTTGCAGAAAATATGGCAGAATTTGCCCCAACCAAGCTCTTCAAGGCCTGGAGCACTCAGACTCCTTGCGTATACCTGGCTCCTTACAAGGCCAACCAGATCAATATGTACAAGGTTATCTCTTATGACGACAAAGAGTTCGACCCTGCAATGGGCGGTCTGATTAACCTGTATGACATTTATTTCGGCGCTGGTATGAGCTCAATCGTATTCCAGGATATCCGCGAGGCAAAGGGTCTTGCATACCACGCAAGCGCACGCACAACCCAGCCTGGCAGAAAGGGCGAGATTCCGTTCTATCTGGCAAGGGTTTACACCCAGAACGACAAGATGATAGACGCTATGAACGCTATGGACGAGATCCTGACCGAAATGCCGGCAAACCAGAAGTCATTCGACGTTGCCAAGTCTAACGCAGTTCAGAACCTGGCTACCAAGAGGTACAACGGCGCAAATGTAATCTTCCATTACATCAACCTGAATGAGAAGGGAGTGGCTCTGGATTACGACAAGCAGATTTATGACCAGATTTCTGGATTGAACCTTGAAGACATTGTTGAATACCAGAAGCAGTACATCAAAGACCGCACTTATGTAACCGGCATTCTTGGCAATCCGGCTGAGCTTAATCTGACCGGCATTGCTCCAAGCTACGGCAAGGTGGTAATTCTCAGGACAGAAGACATTTTCGGCTACTAATTTTGAAATTGGTCCGGAATTTGTATCTTTGCGTCCCTGAAAAGACACAGAAACTATTAACAACTTAATACAACACAACTATGGCTTACAAAATTACTTCAGATTGCGCTGCATGCGGAACTTGCCAGGGCGAGTGCCCTATGGGTGCTATCTCTGCAGGTGACATCTACTCCATTGACCCAGGTCTCTGCACCGAGTGCGGAACTTGCGCTAGCGCTTGCCCTATGGGCGCTATCGTTCAGGGTTAATTGTAAAAGATAACCAAGACGGAAGGAGTCTGGCACTGCCGGACTCCTTTTTTTGTCTTAATATGGGCCGGATTCTTTCAAATTCCGCAATTTTTCCGCAAATTTGTCAGTTATTTCATTTGGCACTATTGTCGTGATGAAAACAAACGGAAAATAAAAATACAGATTACCTAATATGAGTACATTATCAAACATTCTGAAAAGCATCTTCGGTTCCAAGGAAGAAAGAGACCTCAAAGCCATCAAGCCGATTCTGGAGAAGGTGCTCAAGGAATATGACAGGGTAGACGCCCTTTCAAATGACGAGCTGAGAGAAGAGACAGATAAGCTCCGGAAGATAATCCGCGACAGGATATCATCAGATATGGACCAGCGCAAAGCCCTGAAGGCAAAGCTGGAGGATGTGGACATAGCCGCAAAGGAAAAGGAAAAGCTGGCCTCTGAAGACGACAAGCTCAAGAAGAAAATCAACGAAGAAGTGGAGGTTGTTTTGAACGAAGTGCTTCCAACAGCCTTTGCCATAATGAAATCCACCGCCAGAAGGTTCAAGGAGAACGAGATAATAAAGGTCAAGGCCACTGAATTCGACAAGGACCTCAGCGCCAGGTTCGACTATGTGGAGATTGACGGCGACACCGCCCTTTGGCACAACAGCTGGGTAGCCGGAGGAAATATGATCACCTGGGATATGGTGCATTACGACGTTCAGCTGATCGGAGGTATCGTTCTGAACGGCGGAGTGAAGGGAAACAAGGAGCAAAGAGGCAGCATCGCCGAGATGGCAACTGGAGAAGGAAAGACTCTGGTGGCAACGCTTCCTGTGTTCCTGAACGCGCTGGCAGGCTTTGGCGTTCATATGGTTACGGTGAACGACTATCTGGCAAAGAGAGACTCCGAGTGGATGGGTCCTCTGTACCAGTTCCACGGCTTGAGCGTAGACTGCATAGACAAGCACGAGCCTAACTCCGAGGCCAGGAAGAAGGCTTATCTGGCTGACGTTACCTTTGGAACCAACAACGAGTTTGGTTTCGACTATCTGAGAGACAATATGGCGGTTGGCCTGGAAGATCTAGTGCAGAGAGAGCACCATTACGCTATTGTGGATGAGGTTGACTCCGTTCTGATTGACGATGCCCGTACCCCTCTGATCATTTCCGGTCCGGTTCCTAAAGGAGAAGACCAGCAGTACGAGGAGTACCGCCCTTATGTGGAGAAGATCTACTCTCTTCAGAAACAGGAGGCTACAAGATACCTCAACGAAGCCAAGAAGCTCATTTCCGCCGGCAATACAAAGGATGGCGGAATGGCTCTGCTGAGAGCGCACAAGGCACTGCCTAAGTACAATCCTCTGATCAAATTCCTCAGCGAACAGGGAATCAAGCAGCTCCTTCAGCAGACCAACAACTTCTATATGCAGAACCAGAACAAGGAGATGCACGTTGTCACCGATCCGTTGTATTTTGTAATCGACGAGCACGACAAGACCGTGGAACTGACCGACAAGGGAAACGAGTACATCGCCTCTCTTGTCAGCGACCCTAAGTTCTTTGTGCTTCCGGACGTGGGAGTTGAGGTCGCCGAGATTGAAAAGAAAAACATTTCCGACCAGGAGAAACTCTCTGAAAAAGAGCAGCTCATTGCAGACTATGCAATCAAGGCGGAAAGAGTTCATACGGTTACCCAGTTGCTCAAGGCCTACACCCTCTTTGAGAAGGATGTGGACTATGTGATAATGGACAACAAGATCAAGATCGTGGACGAGCAGACGGGCCGTATAATGGAGGGAAGAAGATGGTCAGACGGCTTGCACCAGGCAGTAGAGGCAAAGGAAAACGTAAAGGTAGAGGCTGCAACCCAGACGTTTGCAACCATCACCCTGCAGAATTACTTCAGGATGTACCACAAGCTGGCCGGAATGACCGGTACCGCATCTACCGAGGCCGGCGAGTTCTGGTCTATCTACAAATTGGATGTGGTTACCATTCCAACCAACAAGCCGGTGATCAGGAAAGACGAGGATGACCTTATCTACAAGACCAGGAAAGACAAGTTCAACGCTGTTATTGACAGGATCACCGATCTCAGGAAGCAAGGCCGTCCTGTTCTTGTGGGCACCACATCCGTTGAAGTTTCCGAGATGCTGAGCAAGTCTCTTACACTCAGGAGAATTCCGCATAACGTACTGAACGCCAAGCTTCACGCCAAGGAAGCTGACATTGTGGCACACGCAGGTCAGGCTGGATGCGTTACCATTGCCACCAATATGGCAGGACGAGGAACGGACATCAAGCTCGGCCCTGGAGTTGTTGAGGCCGGAGGACTTGCCATCATAGGAACCGAAAGGCACGACAGCCGCCGTGTAGACCGCCAGCTTAGAGGACGTGCCGGAAGACAGGGAGACCCGGGCTCTTCAGAGTTCTACGTTTCCCTGGAAGACAACCTGATGAGACTCTTTGGAGCGGACAGGATTGCCAGGCTGGTAGACCGTATGGGAATGAAAGACGGAGAGGTTCTCCAGCACAAGTGGCTGTCTTCTTCAGTTGAGAGAGCCCAGAAGAAGGTAGAGGAGAACAACTTTGGCATAAGAAAGAGACTCCTTGAGTATGATGACGTTATGAATACTCAAAGGACGGTTATCTATGCCCGCAGGAACAACGCCCTCAACGGAGAAAGGATGGACGTTGACCTTCAGAATATGATCGCCGATTTTGCCGAGGCTTTGGCTACCCGCAAAGACGACTACGACTATGAAGGCTTCAAGCTTGAAATGATCAAGCAGGTTTCCATTGATCCGCCTTTCGACGAGGAGTTCTTCCGCAATTGCACCAAGAACCAGATGAGCGACCTTCTGGAGCAGGCTATTTCAGACGTGATTGAAAGAAGGGGAGAGACTCTGGTTACCAAGACATTCCCTATAGTGGAGAGGGTTTACGAAACCCAGGCTGCCACTTACCAGAACATAGCTGTTCCAATTACAGACGGGCAGAAGATTCTCCAGCTCATCGTCAATATGAAGAAGGCTATAGACACCAAGGGCAAGGAAATCCAGAAAGCCCTGGTGCGCAGCGTTACCCTCATCAAGATAGACGAGCACTGGAAGCAGCACCTCAGAGATATGGATGACCTCAAGCAGAGCGTCCAGAACGCAACCTATGAGCAGAAGGATCCTCTGATCATCTACAAGTTTGAGGGTTACAACCTTTTCAGCAGCGTGGTTGAGAACATCAGCAGAGACGTTATATCCTTCCTTGTAAGGGCTCAGGTGGCTCTCCGTGAAGACAACGACGCCCAGCTTAGGCAGGAGGCCCGCCGAAAGAAGACGGATATGAGCCGAATGAGCATGAGAAGAGACGACGGCAGCGCCGAGGCAGCAGCCCAGGCAGGAAGGCAGGAAAGAAGCAACCAGCCTGTCCACGTAGAGAAGAAGATTGGAAGAAACGATCCTTGCCCTTGCGGAAGCGGCAAGAAGTACAAGAATTGCCACGGAAAAGGACTTGTATAATATATAAGAATCTATGAAATACGATATTATTGTAATTGGTTCAGGTCCAGGCGGATATGTTGCCGCTGTCAGGGCCGCTCAATACGGGTTCAGTGTTGCTGTAGTTGAAAAGGCTGAAATCGGAGGCATTTGCCTAAATTGGGGCTGCATTCCAACAAAGGCTCTTCTGAAATCAGCTGAGACATTCCAGGCTTTTAAGCATCTGGCTTCATACGGCATTTCCTTTGACGGAGACTCCATCGCCGATCCTGAGCGTACAAAAGACCTTAAAGCAGATGTGGCAAAGATCGTTGAAAGGGAAAGGGGAGTTGCAGACAGGATGAGAAAAGGCGTTGAATTCCTTTTCAAGAAGAACAATATTTCCGTGATAAGCGGCAAGGCAACCATTACTGGTGAGCATACCGTGGAAGTTGAAGGCAATACTCTGGAGGGCAAGTATATAATAATCGCGACGGGTGCCCATCCAAAGGCTCTGCCTTTTGCCCCTTTCGACGGCGAGAAGATCATTTCCTACAAGCAGGCGCTTGTTCCTAAGTCTCTGCCAAAGTCTCTGGCTGTGATAGGTTCAGGGGCAATCGGAAGCGAGCTTGCAGATTTTTATCTTGCTATGGGCTGTGAGGTTCATCTGATAGAATTTCTGGACAGGATCGTTCCGCTGGAAGATGACGATGTTTCCGCCCAGCTCAGCCGCTCTTTCCGCAAGGAGGGAATGAAGGTTATGGTCAGCACCAAGGTGTGCGGAATAGACATAGACCAGGAATCTTCAGATCCTGAAAACGTTACAGTTACAGTAGAGAGCAAGAAGGGAGAGGAAAAGATCAAGGTTGAAAGGGTCCTCTGCGCAGTTGGAGTTGCTCCTAACACAGATGATCTCGGACTGGAGAATGTGGGCATAACCACAGACCGAGGCAAGATAATCGTAAACAATTTCTATCATACCGGAGTTGCGGACATATACGCTATAGGTGATGTTATTCCTACTCCTGCGCTTGCGCATATGGCTTCTGCAGAGGCAATTGCCTGCGTTGAGCATATCGCTGAGGATGAAGGAAAAACCGATGCCGAGGGAAGGCCTGTAAAATTCCATCCGGTAAATTACGACCATATCCCTGGCGCAACATACACAACTCCTCAGATTGCTTCCTGCGGAATGACCGAGCGCAAAGCCAAAGAACTTGGCCTTAACTACAAGGTTGGAAAATTTATGTTCACCGCTTCAGGAAAGGCAACAGCCGCCGGAAAAACAGACGGTTTTGTAAAGCTCATCAGCGATGCAGATACAGACAAACTCCTTGGAGTTCACCTGATTGGAGCTGATGTTACTGAAATTATAGGCGGGATGGTTCTTGCACTTGACTTGGGCGCAACTGCCACCCAGGTAAAGAATACAGTCTTCCCTCATCCTACTATGAGCGAAGCTATCCGCGATGCCGCCGAGGCATTGTAATCTTATTCTCCGAATAGCAATTTCATATCGGAATCAAGGAGTTTGCGGGCCTTGTGCCTAGGAACGAACTCCCATCCGCCTATTATATTGCGGTTGCTGATTTTGCTGCTGCGTATTGCCTTGTTTTTCTTGAGGTACTGATAGAGGATTTCCCTGTATTCAGGGTAGCGGGCAACGGTTATTTCATCTATCTTGTCTGTGTCTATTCCGGCTTTGTGGAGCAGTCCTCCGCCTCCGCTGGCTCTGTATGATGTTACAGCAACCTTGTAGGTCTTTTCTGGGTCAAAAGGCTTGCCGTCCGCCATCGAGAGAATCCTGACTCTTTCTCCAGCAGGCTTCTCTATGTCAACCGTGTAGTAGATTCCCGCCGCGGAGTCGAAGTTGTATGAACGGTTTACAAAAGACCAGGTTTCCTGGTTGTTCCTCGGGTCTTCCCTTTTCTGGATCTTTAGCAAATGCTCTGGGCCATCCGTAGTGATCCAATCGTCGTAAGAGGCTTCAAGATAGTCCTTTATCTGTTTTCCTGTCATATTTATGACATAGAGCTGGTTTTCGTATGGGTAGAAAAGGAACAGGTCGTTGTAAACCAGAGGTCCGGCATCAATAGTCTTGTTGTAGGTAAGGGGAGCGGCAATGGATATCTCTGCCCCTGAAGCCTCAAGGCCTATTGTATGGACGAGATTTATATAGGCGCTCATTCCTCTCAATGCGTCTCTTGTCTTTATGTCCTTGTCCAGAGTTCCTACTTCTGCCAATGTGAACTGCTTGACTTTCAGGTAGTCTTCTCTGAAGGCGTTTCTCATAGCCGTGTCTACGTCTTTCAGGTCAGACTCTATGTATTCGCTCATCAGGTCTTTGGATATCACCTTTCCGCCCTTTACTGTAAGGTGTATACGCCCGTGTCCAAGATTTTTGGCGTGGCTTCCGGAATTTACAAGGCAGATGCTGTCTTTATTGTCCGTAAATGGCCTGTGGTCGTGGGAGCATACAACAAAGTCAACGCCCTTGAGGCTTGAGAGAAGGTCAAGGCCTTGGCTTTCTAGGTTATTGCCTTTGCCTTCCCCTGTTCCGGAATGTACTGCAACTATCACAACCTGAGGCTTTTCCTTCTTGACGATTTCGTCTACGTCTTGCTGAACCAGCGGAATCAGTGAAACAAAGTGCATTCCGCTCCACAGGTCTTCTGCAAGCCAAGCCTTCATATTCGGATTGGTGTAGCCGAGAATCGCCACTTTCAATCCTCCTCTTTCCAATATTCTGGAAGTCTGGAAGTATCTGTCCTGGCTGCCGTTTACTATGGCGTTACCGCCAAGGAATGGAATGCCGCGCTCTTCCAGCTGGCGCCTTACCCTGTCATATACGGGATGCCCGGTTTCTATATCGTGGTTTCCAACGCATACCGCATCGTATTTCATATAGGAAACCAGCCTCGGGAAAAGGTGAGGAGTTACAGTATCCACATAATTGAAATAGTAAGGGGCATTGTCTCCCTGGAGGCAGTCTCCGGCATCAATAAGTATCACATTGTCTTCTCCGAGGCTGTCTCTGAAGCGGTTGACAATGCTGCTCAGGGCAAACAGAGATTTTCTCTGGTTGCCGTCTGTATAGGTGGAGTCAAACCAGCTTCCGTGAACGTCGTTGGTGGTTAGAAGATCCAGGGTGTATTCCCCGTCCTTAAGAGAGTTGCAAGATACGGCCATCGCTGAGGCAATTGCCAAGACTATATATAACTTTTTCATATTCATCTATTGTCTTGCAAATTTACTAAAAACGCCAAAGTATTGCTGCTGATTCCAGAATCGTGAAAATCTTTCCGTACGATTGGGGAATTAAGCTTTTTGGCATTCTTGGTTTTGAGGTAGTTGGATATTTTCGCGGTATGGGAAATCGGGGACGGCTAACTTTCAGGCAACTTTTGCGGGAGCTGAGGGATGACAGGAGAAATCCCTGCTACGGGGGATCCTTTGTCTTCCTTCATATTTTTGTGCTGCCATTCAGATATATCTTCAACCATAGGATAAGTTTTTATCTTTCAGGCATAATAATCCTAAGGCCGTTATACTGGATCCATCTTCTGTATCTGAATCATCTCAGGATAAAAAGCGGAGTAGAGATCAGTTCCAGGTTTCATCTTCCCTCAAGATTCACAGTTGCCCACGGCGGGGGAATCGTTTTCTATCCGTCTTCCTGCGGAAAGAATGTGTTTGTGCGCCAGGGAGTTACGGTGGGAAACAACGGCAAGACTATGATTGGGCCAAGAATAGGGAACAATGTGAATTTCGGGGCGCACAGCATCGCGATAGGGGATATCTCCATCGGTGACAACGCAATAATAGCGGCTGGCGCCGTAGTTACAAAAGATGTTCCTGCGGGCGCAACAGTGGCCGGCGTTCCGGCAAAAGTGATTTCTAGAAGCGGTCTTTGATTTTGTAGACGTTCCTCTGGGCCGAATTGCGGCTGATTAGCTCAGCGATGAATCCTGTGAGGAAGAGCATCACGCCTATCACTATGACAACCAGGGCAATGTAGAATAGCGGCTGGTCTGTAACGGCCCTGAGCTTTATGTCTGTGAAGCCCTGGGTGTTGATCTGGGACTGCATCATATGCTGGAGGACGAGTTTGCGGATGATTATCCAGAGGGCGATTATTCCTCCTGCGATGAACATCAGGGTTCCCCATACCCCGAAAAGGTGCATCGGCTTCTTGCCGAATTTTTGCAAGAACCACAGAGTCATAAGGTCTAGGTAACCGTTCACGAAGCGGTTGAGCCCGAACTTGCTCTTTCCGAATTTGCGCTTGTGGTGGGTGACTTCCTTTTCCCCGATATTGGTAAAACCGGCTTCCTTGGCAAGGAACGGAATGTAGCGGTGCATCTCTCCGTAAACCTCTATGTTCTTGACTACTTCCTTCTTGTATGCCTTCAGTCCGCAGTTCATATCGTGGAGCTTGGTCTTGGTTACCCAGCGGGCGGTGGCATTGTAAATCTTGGAAGGCAGGTTCTTGGTGAGCTTGTTGTCCAGCCTTTTCTTTTTCCAGCCGCTTACAAGGTCATAGCCCTCTTCCTTTATCATCCGGTAAAGCTCCGGAAGCTCCTTTGGATCATCCTGAAGATCAGCGTCCATAGTAAAGACCACATCGCCTTGCGCGGCCTCGAATCCGCAGTAGAGGGCAGCGCTCTTTCCGTAGTTGCGCCTGAAGCAGATGCCGTGGATTATCTGGTTTCCAGGCTTGTTGGTTTCGGCGGCTATGGCCTGTATCTCTTCCCAGCTTCCGTCCGTAGAACCGTCGTTGACCATTATTATTTCATAGGAGAGAGAGGCGGCTTCCAGGTTTTCCTGAATTCCGGAGACCAGTTCTCTCAGCGATTCCTTTTCGTTGTAAAGGGCTATAACAACAGAAATATCCATATCAGCTGCTTATTGGTTGATGAAGTTGCTACCCGGGGTAACTTTGGTGGATGATGCCAGTATCAGAGACCAGATCAGTCCGTAGAACAGGGCGGAAAACAGCATTCCAAATGAGGTGACGGTCTCCAGGTTGTTGGCGAACATATCCACCACGTTTTGCTGTATGCCTGGAACTTCACTCAGCTGTGTGAGATAGGCCTCCTTTGCGGCTTCTGTGCTCTCGGGGCTTATGAATTTCATATTAAAGAAAGTGAAAACGGCGAGCACAATGCCTGAAAACATTGAAGTTATAAAGCCATAGGAAAACACTTTGCCATATGTGGTAAATCCTTCCGCAGCTGCATTCCTTGTGGAGTATTTCTTCATTGCAAACCAAAGGAAAGTGATAGTTGCTGCCAGTTTAAGTATAGTCAGAAGGATTGCCAGAATGCCGCCGGTTTTGCTTTGAGGAATAAGGGTGGCAATCAGCATGAAGATTATGCTGATGGCCGCCAGCTTTAGTCCGTCAAGAGCCGCGCTGTTCCATTTGCTTGCAGGAGCGTTTTCCATAATGCTGTCCTATCTTGGTGAATATGTTGTGCAAAGATATTAAATTTTGTAGATTTGCAGGCTGTTTAAAGCCAAGTGCTATGTATTGCACTTGAGATAATTAACTTAACGATTGATACTATGAGTATGGTAAAGATTACATTTCCTGACGGAAGCGTAAGAGAATTTGAAAAAGGCATCACGGGCTATCAGATTGCACAGAGCATCAGTCCGCGTCTTGCCGCAGAGGTGTTGTCTGTCTCTGTAAATGACCAGGTTACCGACCTGCGCACACCAATTGAAAACGATGCGTCCATTCGCCTTCACAAGTGGGAAGATGACGAGGGCAAGAAAGCTTTCTGGCACTCCTCGTCACACCTTATGGCAGAAGCGCTGGAGGCCATTTATCCGGGAGTAAAATTCGGAATAGGTCCGGCCATTGACAGCGGATTCTACTATGACGTGGATCTTGGAGACAAGACTCTCACGGAAGCAGACCTGAAGAAAGTTGAAGACAAGATGCTGGAGCTGGCACGTGCCGGCGAGGAATTTGTCCGCAAGGATGTTCCTAAGGAAGAGGCTCTTGAATACTTTGGCAAGAAGGGAGACGAGTACAAGACCGAGCTCATCGGTGAACTCAAGGACGGGTCAATTTCTTTCTATACAAACGGAAACTTCACCGATCTTTGCCGCGGACCGCACATTATGTCTACGGCTGTGATCAAGGCTATAAAGCTCACTTCCATAGCCGGTGCTTACTGGAGGGGAGACGAGAAACGCAAGCAGCTTACCCGTATCTACGGAATTACATTCCCTAAGAAGAGTATGCTGGATGAGTATCTGACGATTCTGGAAGAAGCCAAGAAACGAGACCACCGCAAGCTTGGCAAAGACCTGGAACTGTTTGCATTCAGCCAGAAGGTCGGAGCAGGCCTGCCGCTGTGGCTTCCTAGGGGCGCTGCCCTGAGGACAAGGCTGGAGAACTTCCTCCGCAAGGTGCAGAGCGATTACGGTTATCTTCCTGTTATTACTCCGCACATCGGTCAGAAAGAACTCTACGTAACTTCCGGACACTGGGCAAAATACGGAAAGGATTCATTCCGCCCAATCACCACTCCGCAGGAAGGTGAGGAGTTCCTGCTCAAGCCTATGAACTGCCCGCACCACTGCGAGATTTACAAGACCAAGCCTCGTTCCTACAAAGATCTGCCTATCAGGTTCGCAGAGTTTGGAACCGTTTACCGCTACGAGCAGAGCGGAGAGCTCCACGGGCTTACAAGAGTACGCGGATTCACCCAGGACGATGCCCATCTTTTCGTAAGGCCAGACCAGCTGAAGGAAGAATTCTGCAAGGTTATAGACATTGTGCTGTATATTTTCAAGACTCTGAAGTTCGACCAGTATACCGCTCAGGTTTCTCTCCGCGACAAGGTTGACCGCTCAAAGTACATTGGAACGGACGAGAACTGGGAGAAGGCCGAAAGGGCCATTATCGAGTCTGCAGAGGAAAAGGGCCTGAAGACCAAGGTCGAGTACGGCGAGGCCGCTTTCTACGGCCCTAAGCTTGACTTTATGGTCAAGGATGCCCTGGGAAGGCAGTGGCAGCTTGGAACAATCCAGGTAGACTACAACCTGCCTGAGAGGTTCGGACTGGAATATACCGGAGCTGACAACCAGAAGCACCGCCCGATTATGATTCACAGGGCTCCGTTCGGATCAATGGAAAGATTCGTGGCCGTTCTTCTGGAGCATACCGCCGGAAATCTGCCTTTATGGCTGACTCCGGACCAGTGCGTTGTGCTGCCTGTGGGTGAAAAATATGTGGATTTTGCAAAAAAAGTTTGCAATTCATTAAAAAATTCCGAAATTCGCGCCTCCATAGACGACCGCAACGAAACTATTGGCAAGAGAATCAGGGAGAACGAGCTGAAAAAGATGCCTTACCTGCTGGTTGTGGGAGAGAAGGAAATGGAGAGCGGATGTGTGGCCGTCAGAAAGCAAGGTGGTGAAAACCTGGGAGTTATGAAGGTAGAAGACTTTGTAGCTCTTGTAAATGAGAAAATAAGGGAGGAACTGGGAGAACCAGTCAAGCCTGCCGAATAAAATAAGTTTAACTAAAAATAGGAGGATAGCGTATCGCAGCATTCAAACCCCGTTCCGGTGGCTTCAAGCCGCAGGGAACCAACCAATTCCACAAGCCTGCAACCCAAGGGAAGCCTGGCTTGAAAGGGCAGAAAAACTTCCGCAAGGAAGATGAAGGCCCGCGTTTCAACGAGCAGATCAGAGTACCCGAAGTAAGGGTAGTCGGAGACAATGTGCCGGAGCAGAAGATTTACCCTATAGCTCAGGCATTGAAAATGGCCCAGGAAATGGAGCTTGATTTGGTTGAGATCGTACCTAACGCAACCCCTCCTGTCTGCAGGATAGTGGATTACCAGAAGTATCTCTATCAGCAGAGGAAGAAGGCCAAGGAGATGAAGGCCAACGCAGCCAAGACAGAAATCAAGGAACTGCGTTTCGGCCCTCAGACCGATGAGCACGACTTCCAGTTCAAGTTAAACCACGCCAAGAACTTCCTCAAGGAAGGCAACAAGGTAAAGGCGTTCGTATTTTTCAAGGGACGCTCTATCTTGTTCTCGGAACAGGGAGAAAAACTCCTTCTGAGATTCGCCCTGGAGCTTGAGGGGCTGGGAAAGGCGGAAAAGATGCCGCTTCTTGAAGGAAAGAGGATGAGCATGATAATTGCACCTATTAAAAAAAAGTAAAGATATGCCAAAATTAAAGACCAAGTCCAGTGCCAAAAAGCGTTTCGAGCTTACTGGCTCGGGTAAAATCAAAAGGCGTCATGCCTACCACAGTCATATTTTGACTAAGAAGACCACCAAGCGCAAGAGAAACCTTGCTTACTCCGGTGTGATTGCAGGCAGTGACGAGAAGAGAGTTAAACAGCTGATTCTCTCTTAAAGAGTTAACTAAATTATTAACCGGACGTCCAGCAGAACAAGTCTCTTATTGGAGAAGAGCGCTGGCTTCCAAAAACAATGAATTATGCCAAGAAGTGTAAATTCTGTAGCGTCAAGAGCAAGACGCAAGAAAATCTTAAAGCAGACCAAAGGCAACTTCCACGCAAGGGCTAACGTTTACACCGTAGCAAAGAACACCCTTGAGAAAGGTTGGACACACGCCTATAACGATCGCAAGGACAAGAAGAAGAACTACAGGGTACTCTGGATCCAGAGAATCAACGCAGCCGTAAGGGCTTACGGTCTGAATTACTCTCAGTTCATAGGCAAGCTTGCCAAGAGCAACGTAAACCTCAACCGCAAAGTCCTGGCCGATCTGGCCATGAACAATCCTCAGGCTTTCGAGAAAGTAGTAAAGTCTTTGGACTAATATGACCGTAGATGGGATTCTGGCGGAACAAATGGTTTAAGTTCGCCCTTTGGGGAACTCTTTACCTTTTGTGGGTAATATGGCTCGGAAATTACTGGTGGCTTTTGGGACTGCCGGTAATTTTCGATTTATACATAACCAAAAAGGTTAAGTGGGCTTTCTGGAGGCGGAAGGAGAAGAAGGGTAACGTCACCGATACCCTTCTGGATTGGCTCGATGCAGGTATCTTTGCCGTAGTTGCCGCTATGGTTATCAAGATATTCTGGTTCGAGGCTTTCACAATTCCATCTCCGTCTATGGAAAAGACCTTGTTCACCGGAGATTATCTCTTTGTTTCCAAGGTGGCTTACGGGCCAAAGATTCCGCAGACTCCTCTGTCTGTTCCGCTGGTTCACAATTCGATTTTCGGCGGAGAATCCTATTCTACTCTCATACAGAACAAGTACCGCAGACTTAAAGGTTTCGGAAAGGTTAAGCGCTACGATATCGTGGTCTTTTCCTTCCCGCACGGAGACACCGTACTCAAGCAGGTTCCGCAGGCAGACTACTATCAGCTGGTTCGCCTCAACGGTGGAGACAGGGAGGCTGTCGTATCGGCTTACGGCCCTATGATAGTTCGCCCTAAAGACAAGAAAGACAACTACGTAAAACGTTGCGTGGCAATTCCGGGAGACACACTCCAGGTTATAGATGGAGCCGTTTACGTAAACCGCAAAAAGGAACCGCAGAGAGCTACCATTCAGAGTTCATACACAGTTGTGACCAAGGGAGATCCGATTAACAAGATAACCCTGGACGATATGAGAATCAATCCTGAGGACTCTCAGTTTGATCCTTCTCTTCCTGGCTATCCTGACATTTCCCTGACCTCAGAAGAGGCAGAGCGTTTCTCCCGTTTCCCAGCAGTGCTGAAGATTGAGGAAAACATAGACGTCTATCCTCCGGACTATCCGGATTCTCCGCTTATGCTTTTCCCGTTCGACACTCTCCGCAGGTGGACAAGAGACAACTACGGTCCAATCTGGATTCCTCAGGCAGGAGCTACAGTCACCCTGGACGAGAACAACATCTCCCTCTATCGCAGAATAATAACTTCATATGAAGACAATTCTCTGGAGGAAAAAGATGGCAAATTTTTCATAAACGGGCAGGAGACAACCACCTATACATTCCGTCAGGATTACTACTGGATGATGGGTGATAACCGCCACAACTCTTTGGATTCCAGATACTGGGGCTTTGTTCCTGAAGATCATATCGTAGGCGCGCCTTACATAATATGGTTCTCAAGAGACCGCTACCGCAGTTTCCCTCAGAGTATCAGGTGGAACCGCATTTTTAAGTTTGTAAGAAACATTTGATTTGGGAATTAGAAAAATATTTCTCATATTTGCACCCCGATTTTGATAATTATAAAATAAATAGATACAGTTATGGCAAGGGTTTGTCAAATTACAGGTAAAAAGAGAATGATTGGTAACAACGTTTCTCACTCAAAGAGGCGCACCAAGCGTGAATTCGCCGTTAATCTGAGAGAGAAGAAGTTCTGGCTAGAGAGCGAGAAAAGATTTGTTACCCTTAAGGTTAGCGCCGCAGGTATGCGCAACATCAACAAGAATGGCCTCGAGGCTGAGCTCAAGAAGGCTATGGATAATGGTTATATAGACATCGTTTAAGGAGGTTAGGCTATGGCAAAGAAAGAAAACAGAGTTCAGGTTATCCTCGAGTGCACAGAGCAGAGGGAGAGCGGTGTTCCAGGCATGAGCCGTTACATCACCACCAAGAACAAGAAGAACACAAACCAGCGTCTGGAGCGTAAGAAATATAATCCTTACCTCAAGAGAGTTACGCTGCACAGAGAAGTAAAATAATTAAAACGTTTAGAATATGGCAAAGAAAGCGGTTGCAACATTCGCTGGCGACAAGTCTCAGAACAAGAATGTTGTTAAATGTATCCGCATGGTCAGAAGCAAGAAGACCGGTTCTTACTATTTTGAAGAGGCCGTTGTTCCAGTAGGACAGGAGAAGGAATTTCTCCAGGGCAAGAAGAACTAGTCATAGACCATCGCAAGAGTGAGGCTTCCGGATTGATCCGGAAGTCTTTTTTTGTGTATATTTGTTATTTGTTTACAACCAAACAAAACCAAAGGAAATGGGACTTTTCTCAAGGAAGAAAAAATCGGATTCTTCTCTGGATCTGGGGCTTCACAAAACCAGGCGGGGATTCTTTTCCAGGATCGCCGATGCCATAACGGGTAAAACCGTTGTAGATGACGAAGTTCTGGAGAGCATAGAAGAAGCTCTAATTGGATCTGATGTAGGCATAGACACCACATCTGAGATTATGGACAGGCTTCAGGAGAGAGTCCGCAAGGAAAAGGGCATATCCACAGACAGGGTGATGGATCTTCTCAAAGAAGAGATTGCCGATATGCTTACCTGTTCTTCCACCAATGGTGTTCCTGACGACGAATACGTAGAAACGGCTTTCAAAGACAACAGCCGTGTATTCGACTTTTCCAAGAAGCCATACGTAATTATGGTTGTGGGAGTAAACGGAGTCGGCAAAACCACCACTATAGGCAAGATAGCTTCTCAGTTAAAGGATAGCGGCAAGAAGGTAATGATTGGCGCTTCAGACACTTTCCGAGCTGCCGCGGTTGAGCAGCTTGATATCTGGGCCCAGAGAGCAGGAGTGGAGATTATCAAGCAGAAGATGGGCGCAGATCCTGCCGCAGTTGCCTTTGACACCTTGAGTTCAGCCGTTGCCAAAGGAGCGGATGTAGTAATCATCGATACGGCCGGCAGACTCCATAACAAGATCGGCTTGATGAACGAGCTGACCAAGATCAAGAACGTGATGAAGAAGGTGGTCAGCGATGCTCCTCACGACGTTATGCTTGTTCTGGACGGCTCCACTGGCCAGAACGCCCTCGTCCAGGCGAGGGAATTCTCAAAGGCCACAGACATTACTTCATTGGCAGTTACTAAGTTAGATGGCAGTGCCAAGGGCGGAGTTGTTATCGGCATCGCTGAGCAATTCAAGGTTCCTGTAAAATTCATTGGAGTAGGAGAAAAGGTGGGAGACCTGAAGGTTTTCAACAGGGAAGACTTTGTTGATTCTCTCTTTGACAAGACAAAAGACCAATAGCGATAATTATAAAAATCATTAGATATGGATATTTCTTACAATTGGCTGAAAGAGTATGTGAAGTTCAATCTCAATCCAGACGAGGTTGCTCAGGCTCTTACCAATATCGGTCTGGAAGTTGAACACCAGGATATGGTGGAAGAGATTCCGGGCGGACTGGAAGGTGTTGTAACCGCTTATGTGGTTGAGTGTGTTGATCATCCTAATTCAGACCATCTCCACGTGACCAAGGTTGACTGTGGAACAGGAGAGCTTTTGCAGGTTGTCTGCGGTGCTCCAAATGTGGCTGCTGGCCAGAAGGTTCTGCTTGCTACCATCAACACTAAGCTTGTTATCCACGGAGAAGAAATAAAGATAAAGAAGAACAAGATCAGGGGAATTGAGTCCTGCGGTATGATTTGCGCTGAAGATGAGCTTGGAGTGGGAACAGACCACGCCGGCATTATGGTTCTCCCTTCAGATACTCCTGTGGGTATGAAGGCAAGAGACTATTTCGGCTTCAAAACAGATACTGTTTACACTATCGGCCTTACTCCTAACCGCATAGACGCCGCTTCTTTCATCGGAGTTGCCAGAGACCTTAGCGCTTGGCTGAGACTCAACAACCTGGGCGGAGAGCTGACTCTTCCTTCAGTAGCAGATTTCAAGGCTCCCGAGGCAGACAATGGCTCTGTGGATGTTGTTGTAAACCAGCCAGATGGAGCTCCGCGATATGCAGGCCTTACGATCAAGGGCATTACCGTAAAGGAGTCTCCTGACTGGATGAAGAAAAAACTTTTGAGCGTTGGCTTCCGTCCTATCAACAACATCGTTGACATTACAAACTACATCCTTATAGAAACCGGAAATCCTATGCACGCCTTTGACGTAAATTACGTTAAGGGCAACAAGATTGTGGTGGATTTCTGCCCAGATGGCACTCCTTTCACCACTCTGGATGGTGTGGAGAGAAAGCTTGACAAACAGGACCTTATGATCTGCAACGCTGAAGGTCCTATGTGCATTGCCGGCGTTTTCGGCGGTCAGGACAGCGGCGTAAAGGACAGCACCACTTCTGTTTTCCTGGAGAGCGCTTACTTCAATCCTGTTCTTGTCAGGAAGACTTCCAAGAGGCATACTCTCAAGACTGAGGCTAGCTTCCGCTTTGAGAGAGGATGCGACCCTAATATGGTTCCATACGCTCTTAAGAGAGCTGCGATGCTGGTTCTTGAACTTGCCGGCGGAGAAATTGTTGGCCCTGTCAAAGACGTGATTTCCAAGCCAATCGAGAAGAAGACCGTTGAACTCGACTATGCCAGAATGGAGTCTTTGATGGGCTGCAAGATAGGCAAGGAGAAGATTCATCAGATTCTGGAATATCTTGAAATGGAGTTCGTGAACGAGACAGAAACAGGCTGCACTGTAAAGGTTCCTACATACAGGGTGGATGTTTACCGCGAATGCGATGTGGTGGAGGATGTACTCCGCATCTGGGGCTACAACAATGTTCCGCTTCCTGGCAGCATGAAGTGCTCCGTAAATATTGCTCCGCATCCAGATCCGGAGAAGATCAGGAAGACCGCCTGCGAGACCTTGACAGCCAACGGCTTTATGGAGATGATGAACAACTCCCTGACCAAGAGTGCTTACTACGAGGATCTTAAGACTTATCCGACAGACAAGCTGGTTATGATCTGCAACCCTCTGTCTTCTGACCTTAACTGTATGAGGCAAACTCTTCTTCTCAACGGACTTGAGGTTGTTGCCTATAACATCAACCGCCAGGAGACTCAGCTCAAACTCTACGAGTTTGGAAACGTTTACTCTTTCAACAAAGACTATGTAAAGCCAGAAGAAGAAAGAAGCACTCTTAAAGCTTACTCCGAGCGTCCTAAACTCTCTATGTTTGTAACTGGAGAAGGGCTCAAGAGCTGGAGAAACCAGACCATCAGCGGAGACTACTTCTCTCTCAAGGGCTATGTTGAGCTCCTTCTGAAGAAGTTTGCCATCGATATCAAAGACCTTGACTATGAGGGCGCTCCATCTGACATTTTCTCAGAGGGTTTGACCTACAAGCTGAAGGCCAGTGGCAAGGAAATCGTGACAATGGGTGCCATAAAGGACAAGCTCGCCAAGAAGTTCGGCATCAAGCAGAAGGTTTATGCCGCTGAGTTCTCCTGGGATGTCCTTCTGAACAAGATCAAGAAGAACACTGTCAAGTTCACCGAGCTTCCTAGATTCCCTGAAGTTAGGCGAGACCTGGCTTTGCTTCTGGATTACCAGGTATCCTTCGCCGACCTCAGAACTGCCGCTTACCAGGCAGAAAAGAAGCTTCTGAAGAACATCGTTCTCTTTGATGTCTACACTGGCGACAAGATTCCTGAGGGCAAAAAGCAGTACGCTATCAGCTTCTATCTCCAGGATCCTGACAAGACCTTGACCGACAAGGCTGTGGATGCAATTATGGACAAGCTCCTGAGAATCTTCAAGGAAAGGTTCAACGCTGAACTCAGATAGTTACTTCAAACAAAACATATATGAAAAACATCTTGTTAGCGGCAGTCTGCATACTGGCTCTCTCTGCCTGCAAGCAGAACGCCGGCCAGAACACCGAGCAGACCAAAGAGGCGGCTGAAGAAGTAAAGCGCGAGTACCTGTCACAGGATCTTGCAACATTAGAGCTTTACGGGCAGGTTCAGTCTGTGACATACACAGAGGAGCATGTTTATCCTGTTACCATCTTGTTTGATGAAAAGGGAAGTGTTACCGCAATTCAAAAGATTCTCAGCGATGAGGAAAAGGAGAATGCTGAATTCTCATACAGTTCAGAAGACGGCGCGATCAAATCCATCCAGTTCCCTTCTGATGATCCTTGGATTACATATCTCGGCTATGAAAAAGGACCTGGCTTCAAGGCGCCAAGTTCTTATACAGCTTCCAACCAGACAGGCAATTACACGGAGGAGACTTACCACCGTGATTCTACAGGCCGAGTTGTCAGCATAGATGTAGAGGAGGCTATACACTTCAATGTAGTGGAAGACAATACTCCTCTCACCGTTGAGTTCTCAGACTTCGACGAGAAGGGCAACTGGCTCAAATGCACACAAAAGTCTGGCGACAATACTTTTGTAAAGGTCCGCACCATCACTTATTATCCCAAGATGTAATTATTAATCCACAAACAAGGTGGTTCCTTTTGAACAGTTTCCAGAGGATGACTTTGAGAAGATAGCCGAAGCTAAAAAGAAAATGGTTTCCGGTTTGCTTTGGTGCATAGCCGGTTTTCTGGTAACTCTTGCCGCTTATTATTTAGCGAAACCTAACTCTAAATATTTGTTTGCCATAGTTGTTTTTGTTATCTATGGCGGTTTTCGCGGCATTCGCGGTTTGGCAGTGTATCTGAGAATGATGAAACATTATCAGGATGAAGAAAAATTCAGGAGGGTATTTAAACTAGGTATTGTTTCAATTGTAGGAGTTGCAGTATTGGTTGTATTAGGCTTGAAACTTATTGTCAAGAAAACTAGTCAGAATGATTTTGAGTCTGAAAGCCAGGAGGTTGTTGACAGAATGACAGGAGTGAAGTTTTCTGTTCCTCCAGGATTCACGAAGATTAACGAAACATGGAAATGGGAAACCGACACTTCTTCTTATAGATCACGTTACATAGCTATGTCTCCTGATTATGCCATTTTCGTTGATGTTGTTGCCGATGGTAAGCGGTGGCTGACGAGCGAATATTATCCTGCTGATTCTGTGAAAATTGACTTTAATGATTCTCTAGCCTTCGGCAATGTAAAAGCCTTCGAAAAGTATTTCAACGTTCTGGATGAGAATTACTATTCAAAGGATGAAATGCTATGTGAACCGTGTTTCTTTGAGCTAGGAGAAAAGACATATTACAAGAGTATTGGTATTGATGAAGACCGGACGTGCACCGTCAATTACTATACTTTTAACGAAAACAGTTTCATAAACATTTGCATAGATTATTATTCCGAGAGCTTAGATGGTGACAAGAATAAAGAAAGCTGGGCAGATGTTTTTGTGTCGAGGTTTCATTATTTTGAGGTTCCATAATACTTTTATTTATGCGCAAATTCTTTGCTATTTTACTTATTTCAAGCGTGTTATGCTTGGTTATGGCTTCTTGTGAATCTTCCGGAAATGGAAATCCAGTCCAGGAAGGAATAGGTTCGGTTGTGGTGGCATATGTGAGCGGAGGTCAGGGGAAGCCGCTTCCGGATTTCGGGAAGGTCACTCACATAGATTATGCTTTTGGCCGGGTAGACAGTACGTTCTCAGGTTTGAATATTGAGAATCCGGCAAGGTTCAAGGAAATCGCCGAGCTGAAGAACGACTACAACAAAACTGCTGGAAGGAAGGTCTTTATGCAGCTTTCCATTGGAGGATGGGGAAGCGGCAGGTTCAGCGAGATGGTCACCGATACCGCTTACAGGCACGCATTTGTGGCTTCCTGCAAGAAGGTGGTGGAAGAGTACGGCATAGACGGCATAGACCTGGACTGGGAGTATCCGTCCAGCGGAGTGGCAGGCATTTCTTCAGCTCCTACAGACATTGACAATTTCACTCTCTGGGTAAAGGAACTAAGAGAGGCTCTCGGACAGGACAAACTCTTGACAATTGCCACCATTTCTACTGCAAGGTTCATAGATTTCAAGGCAGTAGATCCGTACATAGACTTCTACAACATAATGAGTTACGATATGGATGTGGCTCCTTGTCATCATGCTCCGCTGAAGAGGTTTGAGACAGAGATTCTCCGCGACAGCCTTATCGGAAACCTCAGGATGGGCTTCGGCTTTATGGGCTATCCGTCTGACTCATCAGTTGCCCAGAAATACGGGCAGATGTACCAGACTCCGGTCATGCTCAATGCTGATTACTTCAGGCAGTTCGCTGCCAGCCTAACCAAAGAAGAGAATCCTAAGGAGAGCAAGATTGCGGGGCAGTGCACTACGGAAGAGGCTGTAATGATGCATATTGCAGCAGGCCTGGATCCAAGTAAGCTTGTTCTTGGAATGCCGTTCTACGGCAAGAGCGGAGGCGGAGTGGAATATCCGTTCCAGAAAGAGTTCTGGGAGACCGGAGAAGTCGGGGAAGGCTACCAGGAAGTCTGGGACGAGATTGCCTGGGTTCCATACATCGCAGATGCCGAAGGGAATCTTGTTTACGGCTTTGAAAACGAGCAGTCAATTCGCGCCAAATGCCGCTTTGCCAAGGAGCATCACCTTCTCGGCGCAATGTACTGGGAATACTGCATCGATGCAGGACGCATCGAGCCTTTCCGCAATAAACTAATTAACGCTGTCGCTGAGGAAATCCTCAACAATTGATTTTTCCAATAAAAAGTTTGCAATTATTAAAAAACAACTATCTTTGCATTAGCATGTTAGAAGATGGTCACGGTCACCTTCAGTGGCCTGAGTCCGAAATTTAAGGCATTTCATTCCCACATTGAAATGCCTTTTTGTTTTAATGGGGCATGCAATGGAGAGAAGATATGAAAGAGATTCCAAACATACCAACTGGAGATACTCCGGAAGACATTGCAAAGAGGAGACGGATTATTTCAAACTTTTATCGTGAATGGAAAGAACGAAATCCTTTGCACAGGCGTTATAACAATTCTTTAAAAGAGTATATAAACATACGTTTTGTTTCTATCACAGAGACTTGTGCCCATGCATCAAGAACTTATTTGTCAACCCTTGCCGTTTTGCAGTTGGATGCGATCTTAACTGACGCCCAAAAAGTGGCAACTGTTCGTACCAAGCAAAACGCAAATCAGAAACAATTTGAGAAGATGCTGGTTATGACTTATCAATGCAGAGGAATTGGTAAGGTCAAGATGACTGTAGGTGTCAAAAGAAGGAGTCACGAAAAGGTTCAGTACTGTATTACAGTTATAGATCAATAGAAAAATGGATGTCAAAAAATTGACATCCATTTAATTTTGCCCCAGGAATACGCACCGGATGTTTACCTTTCGGTGAGGCTCGAGGCGGGGGCTTTGCACTTAGCGAATTACCTCATCCTTAATGCGGTTTATTTCCCACTGCAAAAATATTAAGTTTTTAATTAATTGCAAATAATAATGCAAAGCCTTTTGCCGTTTTTCTTTAGTAGAACTTTACTGGGGTGCCTTCAAGGGAGGTAAGGACCTTGTTGGCAAGGCTGCTGGCTCCGATTCTGAAGAACTTAGGAGTGAGCTGCTCCCTTCCCATAGTGTGCTCAACAATAGTCAGATAGAGTATGGCGTCCTCTGAAGAGGAAACGCCGCCGGCTGGCTTGAAGCCTCTTCTGCTGCCGGTCTTTTCCATAAAGGCCTTCAGGCATTTGCACATAACCAGAGCGGCGATAGGGGTTGCGCTTGGCTCCTGCTTTCCGGTAGAAGTCTTGATAAAGTCCGCGCCACACTCAAGGGCCAGGAGAGAAGCCTCTGCAATGGCCTCGAGGCCTTCCTGGAGGGTAGGGTAGCCGGTCTGGAGAGCGCCGCTTTCCAGAATCACTTTCAGAGTTTTGCCTTCGGTAACTTTTCTCAGCGATTGGATCTCGTTTCTTGTATCCTTTTCATTTCCTGCAACAAAGAAGCTGTGAGGAAGAACAATGTCTATCTCTGTGGCGCCGTCTTCAATGGCGTGCCTTGTTTCCAGCTCTTTGACGTCGAGGAAGCTCTGCGATGAAGGGAAGCAGGCGGAAACTGTGGTAATGCCCACGCCTTCTTCCTTGAGAGTGGCTTTCACGGTCTTGGCAAAGTTAGGATAAACGCAGATAGATGCCGGAAGCGGATACTGTGGATATTGAGCCTTGAACTTGTTTACCTTGTCAGTGAACTTTTCTATGAACTCTGGAGTGTCTGATGTGTGGAGGCTGGTAAGGTCTATTGCTCCAAGAGCAATTTTCAGGTTTTCTGCACTGAAGTTGGCCTTGGCCTTTTCTCTTATTGCAATAAGTTCTTTTTCAATGTTTTCTGCATCGATTTCCAGGTTGTACTTTTTAAGAATCTCTTTCATATTTTGATGTTTTTATTCTTTCCTTTTGCTGTCCATAAGAATGGTTACGGGGCCGTCGTTGAGCAGTTCAACTTTCATATCCGCTCCGAATTCTCCGGTTGCCACTTCTTTGCCCATTACGGCCTGGATCTTTTTAACGAATTCTTCGTAGAGGGGGATGGATATCTCAGGTCTGGCTGCCTTGAAATAGGAAGGGCGGTTGCCCTTGGCAGTCTGGGCCATAAGGGTGAACTGGCTGACAACCAGTATGTCTCCGCCGTCATCCAGCACTGAAATGTTCATTACGCCGTTCTGGTCGTCAAAGATTCTGAGGTTGGTGATCTTCTTAACCAGATAGTCTATGTCTTCAGCGTTGTCGTCTTCTCCCACGCCAAGAAGAACGAGAATTCCCTTGCCGATGGAGGATTTGACCTTGCCGTCTATTGTGACGCTGCAATGCTTTACTCTCTGTATTACTGCTCTCATACTGTAACAGGTTCTCCGTTAATTGTTATGATGAAGCCTTCTTTTACGAGTGGCTTTGCAATTTCAGCCATCTCTTCCATTGTGGCTTTCTTCAGGCCCTTGGCAGGAGTGTCACGGTCAAGGGTGTACATCATTATCTGCCTCGGTTTCAGCTCTCTGACAAGGTTTTGCCAGTCTTCCGTAAGCTTTTTGTTTGTGAGGTCTATGTCTACGGTTTTGCCTGTCGTGATGTCATCCACCCTTCCCTTGAAAAAGATGGTCTGGAGAATGAAGTTGCCATTGAATTTCTTGAGGTTTTGGATGGTTTGCTTCAGGCTGTAGCTTGGGGTAGGGCGGTTTACGGCGCTGACTATAGACTCGTCTGTGGAATCGATCTTGAGGATAGGGTTGTCTACTTTCATAAGAGCCTGTCTGATTTCCTTTTTCCCTATCATTGAAGCGTTGCTAAGGACGGAAACTTTGGCATCCTTGAGGTATTTGTCTCTGATGCTGAGGGTTATGTCAACGATCTTGGCAAATTCAGGATGAACGGTTGGTTCCCCGTTGCCGGAGAAAGTGATGGAATCTACCCTTATGTTGGCTTTGTGAAGTTCTTCGGCTTTTTGCTTGAGGGCCTGTTCAACCTGCTTTGCGTTTGGCCGGACTTTATCCTGGTCGTGGTCTTTGTTCCATCCGCATTCGCAGTAGACGCAGTCAAAGGTGCAGATTTTGCCCCTTTCAGGCATCAGGTTGATTCCCAGGGAGGAACCGAGCCTGCGGCTATGGATGGGACCCACTATCAGAGATTCAAAAAGTTTTGTTGGCATATTTGTTTTTATGCTATTCGTGTTGACTTGGTGTCTTTAGTTATTCTGAAATCATCCAGGTTTTCCAGAAGGACAATTCCAGGAGTTTTGCCTTCCTTGATGCTTCCCAGAGTGTCTTGCTTACCAAGGAGCTCTGCTCCGTTAGTGCAGGCCCATTTGAGGATTTGGCCAAGTTCAAGGCTAGGGAAGTTATCCTGAAGGCATTCCATTTCCCTTATCATATCCAGTATGAGGTTGGAAGACAGGCTGTCTGTTCCAAGGCAAATCTTAAGATTGTTCTTCATCATAAGGTCAATCGGCGGGAGCTGCCTGTGAATGAAGATGTTGGAAAGAGGGCAGATGGTAAAGAACGGAGACTCTAACGCCTCTTTAGCCCTGTCTATGCTCTTTTGGCTGATGACAACGTTGTGTACAAGATTTATCCTTCCCTGAACCTTTTTGTCTTTCTCAGCGATTAGGTCTATGAAGTATTCCAGTGCCGTGCCTCCGGTAACAGGCGGGGTGGAAAGTCCTCTTGAGCGGTAGTTGTCTGCCAGAGCTCCGCTGCCTTTAGCTATCATATCCTCTTCTTCCTGGCTTTCCTGGCTGTGGTAGGAGATAGAGCCACTCTCAAGGCCCCGCTTTGCCGTGATTTCCAGAAGCTTGGGACTCATAGTATAGCAGGAATGCGGAGTGACCGAAGCATCCAGCCCCATAGCCGTAGCCTGGTCTGCTACCTTTTGCCCGCCTTCCAGAATGGCTTCTGAATCGGCTTTCTCGGTACCGAAGAGCTCCACAAAAGTTCTGTAATAGACCTTTTTCTGATACTCTTTCTTCAGAGGAAAACTTTCATTGCAGTTGCTGATGTCGGAAACCGCAACAACACCCTGGCGGTAAAAGTTTTCGAATTCTGCCTGCATGGCCTTCAGACGGCCTTGCTCATCCACGCTTTCTCGGAGCTCGTTAATCTGGTTGATGAATCCGCTCATTCCGGTGGCCTGGCGGAAGACTCCCTTAAGGTGTGAAAGCTCAATGTGGCAGTGGGCATTCACCATTCCTGGAATAAGCGTTCCCTTGTGGTACTCTATATCCTGCGCCTTGAGATCTTTATCGGTGAACTGGCTTACAGACAAGATCTTGCCGCCTTCATCGGTGACAATCAAAGGCCTTTCCACCGGCTTAAGGGAGCCGTTGAGGGTAAAAGCATAGTCTGCCGCTATCTTTTTCATTGCAATGCCGTTATTTGAATTCGAGCTCTTCCTGTATGAAATCGTTATCTTCTTCTTCAATCATCTTTGGCTGCTCGTTTGCCTGTATGATTTTCTCTTCTCTCTGGCGGGTTTTCTCCATTTCCTTGGCACTTCTGGCAATTCCCTCTAGGTAATCGTGGAAGCTGCCTTTCGGAGCTTCGTTTCCGTCTATGCGCTTTGTCCACCACTCTTCCTTCTGGACTTCAACTCCTGGAGCCAGATCAGGAACTCTTACGATAGTGCCTTTAGGGCGATCCATATTAAGCTCCTTGTTTGCCTTGCTGGCGCTGTCTTGTGCCGTCCGGACAGCTCTGTCTAGAATGTAAGAATAGGCTTTTTCATCTGGTATATAATACCTTATGGAATTGCGATAATCTTCAAGAGTGCAGTTGTACTCGTCAAAAATATGCTGGTACAGAAGCATGGTGTCCGCAGCCTGGTTAACAGGAAAGTATTTCTTGGCATATTCATCCACCACAAACATCCTGTACATTATATCGGCCACATCGTCTTTGGGCAATATGCCTTTTTTGTGGCACGATGAAGCCGCAAGACTAGCAGCAAGGGCAACTGCAGCTGCAACGATATGCAAGATTTTGCTTTGTTTGTTCATACCCACAAAGTTAATTTATTATTTTTGTCAATCAATACTGAAGAAATGAAGATCAACCCGCCAAAATTCATTCGAAGGATGTTCCCTAGTTTCATCTGGGATATTCCTAACGACAGGAACGAGGTGTATCTGACCTTTGACGACGGCCCCAGGCCAGAAGTTACCCCGTGGGTTCTGGACGAGCTGGACAAATACAATGCCAAGGCAACTTTCTTCTGCATAGGCAAGAACGTGGAGATGTTCCCCGATCTTTTTGAAGAAATAAAGGCCAGAGGCCATGCGGTGGGAAACCACTCATACAGCCATGTCAAGGGTTGGGGGATGAGCACTGGAGACTATGTAAGAGACATAGATATTGCTTCAGACCTTATTCACTCCAACCTTTTCCGCCCGCCATACGCCCGTATAGGGCCGAATCAGGCAAGAGTGCTGGCTGAACGCTACAGGCACATACTCTGGACTATAATCAGCAAAGACTACAGCCGCCGTGTTAACGGGCAGAAATGTATCAAAAACGTGGTTCCTTATCTTGAAAGCGGGGCGATAATTGCCTTCCACGATTCCATAAAATGTTCGGCAAACTTGTTTGAAGCTCTTCCTGTGGTTCTGCAGGCCATTTATGACAAAGGGCTTCACAGCGCAAGGATAGAAATGTAAAATAATGAAAGCATTGGTTTTGGGCGGCGGCGGCCGCGAACACGCTATAGCCTGGAAGATAAAACAGAGTTGGGATTGTGACAAGCTTTACTCTTTGCCGGGAAATCCCGGAACTGCACAGGTGGGAACAAACATAGCTGGCGATCCTAACGATTTCCAGGCTGTAAGGAAAGCTGTTCTGGACAATGGCATAGACATAGTTGTAGTAGGGCCCGAAGAACCGCTGGTAAGAGGCCTCAGAGACAGGTTTGAGGAAGATTCAGATCTCAAAGACGTGATGTTCGTGGGCCCTGGAGCAGCGGGCGCAGCCCTGGAAGGCAGCAAGCGGTTTGCCAAGGAATTTATGGAAAGGCACAACATTCCTACTGCTGCTTTCAGGAGTTTTTCTGCTGGACAAAATGCAGAGGCCGATAGTTTCCTGAAAACACTCAAGCCGCCGTATGTACTTAAGGCAGACGGGCTTGCAGGAGGCAAAGGCGTGCTTATCTGCAACAGCCTAGAACAGGCAGAAGAAGAGGTTGAAAAAATGCTTGGCGGAAAATTCGGCAAGGCATCTTCTACTATAGTTATAGAAGAGTTCCTTTCAGGCATAGAGGTTTCTATGTTCATTCTTACAGACGGCAAAAGTTATTTGATGCTCCCCGAGGCCAAAGACTACAAGAGAATCGGAGACGGAGATACAGGCCTTAATACAGGGGGAATGGGTGCCGTTTCCCCGGTTCCGTTTGCGGATGAAGAATTCAAGAACAAGGTTAAATCAAGAATAATAGAACCAACTCTTAAAGGCCTTGCGGAAGAAAACATTCCGTACAAGGGATTTATTTTCCTTGGACTTATGAACTGTGGCGGAGACCCTTATGTAATAGAGTACAATGTTAGGATGGGAGATCCTGAGACTGAGGCCGTTATGACTAGGATAGACTCGGATTTCCTGAGCCATCTTTGCGCCTGTGCAAAGGGAACTCTAGAAGGGGAGAAGCTGGAGATTTCAGAAGATGCCGCCCTTACTGTTGTATGCGTAAGCGGTGGCTATCCGGGAAGCTACCCTAAAGCAAAGAAAATAACGGGAGATCCGACTCTTTTCAGCAACTCTTTTACCGGCCCTGTTAAGGTATTTCACAGCGGAACAAAGGAACCGGAAGACGGAAACCTTGTAACTTCCGGCGGCAGAGTGCTTGCCATAACAGCTAATTCTCCGGCGGAAGGCTCGGTCAAGGAAACCATTGAAAAAGGCCGCTGTCTGGCATACTCTCATATTCAGAGGATTAAGTTTGAGGGAAAGTATTTCAGGAATGACATAGGCCTGGACATTATCCGTTATTGCAAATGAACACTCTGAAGGAATATGTCGTGATGGGGCGCTACAACAGGATTGCCCTTTATGTCGTGGCAGCTTTTCTTCTTGCGTCTTCTTTCTTCATAAAATTTTCCCCGGCATCCTTCTTTTCACTTGAGAATTCCTGGACTATGCCTCTGGGCATATTGTTTTGCATAGTACTTCTTTCTACTGTTTATGTTATTTCAGAACCGGTGTTGCCTTCCCACAAAGACAGGCTAACGGCCGTGGCAATGAGCGCGGCTCTGCTTTTTGCCTGCCCGGGAGCCCTGAGTGCCAGCTTTATACACATTGCAGCCATTGCTCTCCTGTGGGCACAGTTCTGCCTTTTGCGAGAGCAATATTTTACGGCTTTTTTCCTTATGGCGGCATCTTCTATGTTCTTTCCGCCTGTTGTGTGGATTGCTCTTCTGGTAATAATCCTGATGCTTTGCTCCGGCCTTACAGACACAATCAGGAATCTTCTAAAGTTTATTGGAGGGTTTCTGGTACCATATATTCTCCTTATGAGCGTTGCACATATATTAGGGTATGATGTGTTGAAGGCCTTGTCAGATATTTTCTTGTCTATGACCACAGTCTATTACGATATTTTCTCTCTGGACATTCCTGTGCTTTTCCTTCTGGCTTGCCTTGTTTTCATACTCTCTCATGCCATTATCCTCTTTAGCGGAAAGATGAGGGAATATGGCATCGCTGAGGCCTATGCCCTTAAAATGCAGATAATAAACGTGATAGTATGCGTGGTGGAGGTTTTTCTGTTTGCTTCCACTTCAGAACATCCGGTTGCGCTGCTGGCCTGCTGCCCAGCGGGAATCCTTTTGGCAAGGTATTTTTCTCAGTACGGGGCCAAGTCTTTCCTCAGGATAGAGATTGTGGTGCTGCTTTGCGCTCTGGTTATTTCCAGACTTGGTAATTTCATAGTTTAAGCTTAAATTTGAGTTCAATTTCAAAACCGATATGAAAAAGATTTTCTCATTGATTGCTTTGGCCGCTATTTCCCTAATTCCGGCAATGCTTTTTGCCCAGGCAAAGTCGGCCTACACTCCACAGGAGTACATAGACAAAGTGCTCAAGAAAGATCCTAACTACCTGAATGCCATAGCTGCCATCAAGGCCGTGGACAAGAACGGCAAGGTCGTTGCCGAGTGGAATTCCAATCTCCCGGTGCTTACCGCTTCTACTCTGAAGACTATTACAACAGGACTTGCCCTTGTTTATTTCGGAGAAGACTACAAGTTCTCCACCAGCCTCAAATACAGCGGATCAATCAGCGGAGGAACCCTCCACGGAGACCTCTGGATAGTGGGTGGGGGAGACCCTTCCCTCGGAAGCGAAGACGGGATGGCCTATCCTATTGATTCTATTTTCGGAGTATGGACCTCAGCGATGAAGGATCTGGGAATAAAGACTGTGGAAGGCAATATTGTGATTGACGACAGATATTTGGAAAGAGAAGTGATTCCTTCTTCCTGGGCTTGGGGAAACATCGGCTATGACTACGGCTCAGCTCCTAGCGGTCTGCCGTTCCATCAGGATATCCAGAACGTGAGAATCATCCCTGGAAAGAAAGAAGGCGAGAAGCCTCAGATTAAGGTTCTCTATCCGCAGATTCCGGGATTCACATATGTAAACGCCTTGACTACAGGCCCTGCAAAGAGCGGAGACTGGTCTGAATACAATGCTTCTGACCTTGCAAGAGTAGGAAAGTTCACTGGCAGTGTTCCTTTGGATAGAGACACTATCCGCAGCACCATTTCCAACAAGTTCTCCTACCTGTCCTGCGGTGCGGCTTTCAGAGACTTTGCCGTTTCTCAGGGAATAGTTATTCTTGGGCCGGATGTTCTTCCTATAGAGGATGTTCAGGATGCTGATCTTACTGAAATTGCAACAACCTATTCTCCTGAGCTGTGGAAAATTACAGCCCAGACTCTTCTGGTCAGCGACAATTTCTACGCCGAGACTCTTTTCAAGCAGCTTGGCAAGAAGATGTTCGGCGACGGATCCTACAGGGCCGCAAAGAGAGCCGCCAAGAAGCTTCTGGACTCCCTTGGAGTAAATACCGTGGGCTACACCCAGGACGACGGCAGCGGTCTTAGCCGCGAGAATTACCTTTCTCCTAATTTCTTCTGCAACTTCTACTCTGCAATGGCAAAGCAGCCTTGCTTTGAGAAGTTTGTAGGCGGTTTCCCTTATCCTGGAGTCGGCACCCTGCGCAACGTTCTCAAGGACCCTAAGAAGTTCAATGCAGACATTGCAGCAGGAGTTCACGCCAAGAGCGGAAGCCTTTCTTGCGTAAAGACTTACGCCGGGTATGTTTATGCCGGACCTAAACACGGCCTTATAAAGTTTGCTATACTGGTAAACAACTACGCCTGCCCTACAAGGGAAATCCAGAAACACCTGGAGGGCTTTATGTACTCCCTTGCCAGCGCAGACTAATCTAATCGCTGAGAATTAAAGAATTACAACATCAAAACTAATATTACATCATGTTAACTCTTTCACAGAAAGCAATAGAAATGCCTGCTTCCCCAATCAGGAAGCTGGTGCCTTACGCCGAGGCGGCAAAGAAAAGGGGAGTGAAGGTTTTCCACCTTAACATCGGACAGCCTGACATAGACTCTCCTGAATGTGTAATGGAAGCAATCCGCAACATCCGCCTCAATAACCTGGCATACGCAAACTCCGGTGGCATTGAGAGTTACCGCAAGGGCCTTGCAGGCTATTACAACAAGATCGGCATTGGAGTTGAATCTTCTGACATCATCGTTACCACTTCCGGAAGCGAGGCTGTCCTGTTTGCAATGGCAGTTCTCTGCAACCCTGGCGACGAGGTTGTAGTTATGGAACCTTTCTACACCAACTACCGCGCCTTCGCAGTCCAGACTGGTGTTACCCTGGTTCCTATCTCCACCAAGATCGATGATGGGTTCCAGGTACCTCCAATCGAGGAGTTTGACAAGTACATCACTCCAAAGACCAAGGCTATCCTGATCTGCAACCCTGGCAACCCTACAGGAACGCTATATTCAAAGGAGAGCATGCTCAAGCTCGGAGAAATAGTGAAGAAGCACGATATCTATCTGCTTTCAGACGAGGTTTACAGGGAATTCTGCTATTCAGACGAGCCTCATTTCTCAGCGATGCAGATTCCTGGCCTGGAACAGAATGTTCTGCTGCTTGACTCTGTATCAAAGCGTTACAGTATGTGCGGCGCACGTATAGGCTGCATAGTTTCCAAGAACAAGGAGGTTATGGCTGCCATCATGAAGTTTGCAATGAGCCGCCTTTGCTCTCCAACCGTAGAGCAGATTGCCGCTGAGGCCGCTCTTGACACTCCTGCTGAGTACTTTGCTGCAGTTAAGGCCGAGTATATCCACAGAAGAGACGTTATGTGCGATATGCTCAACAAGATTCCTGGAGTATTCACTCCTAAGCCAATGGGTGCGTTCTACACCATCGCCCGTCTGCCTGTTGATTCTGCAGAGAACTTTGCAAAGTGGATGCTGGAGGAATTCAACTACAACGGAGAAACCACTATGGTTGCTCCTGCAGCAGGATTCTACGCCAGCGAAGGCAGAGGCACAGATGAGGTTAGGCTTGCATACGTTCTCAAGGTAGAAGACATTGAGCATGCCATCAAGTGCCTGGAGGAAGGCTTGAAGGTTTATCCGGGAAGGAAATAAGCATTCTTCAGCTGATTGAAAAGGACCGGTTTTTGAAGACCGGTCCTTTTTTATCCTAAAATATGTAGAAAAGATATAATTTTTCTAAAAAATATCTATATTTGCGGTGTCATCCTGGTAAAAGCATAGTAATTTTCCCTAAAAATACAATTATGAGCAATGTCCGTACAAGAGCCCTGGCAGAAAGCGCTACTCACCAGGCAGAACGTTTTTATGTTGATCCGCGACCGGTTTCCGAGTATTTCGGAATGAACGTGTTTGACCTTCCCAAGATGCAACTCTATCTTTCCCAGCAGGCTTATGACGCCGTTGTGGATGCCGTGGAGAACGGAGCGGCTCTACAGAGGGAAATTGCAGACCAGATTGCCCTGGGCATGAAGAACTGGGCGGTGAAGATGGGTGCCACTCACTACACCCACTGGTTCCAGCCGCTTACAGACGCTACGGCAGAAAAGCACGAGTCTTTCTCTGATCCAGTAAAAAGCGCCGGCGGGGGTTCTTTCGAGAACTTCAGGGGCAGCACTCTTATCCAGCAGGAGCCTGACGCTTCGAGCTTCCCGAACGGAGGACTGAGGAACACTTTTGAAGCCAGGGGATATACAGCCTGGGATCCCACATCGCCAGCTTTCATCATAGGAAAGACGCTTTGCATTCCAACGGTATTCGTCTCTTATACAGGAGAGGCTCTGGACCAGAAAACCCCTCACCTGAAGAGCATTGCTGCAATTGACAAGGCTGCCGTGGCCGTTTGCCGGATGTTTGACAAGAATGTGGAGAAAGTAGTTCCTCAATTGGGAATAGAGCAGGAGTATTTTCTTGTAGACAGCGCCCTCTATAGCGCAAGGCCAGACCTTGTTGCCTGCGGACGCACGCTTCTGGGCCATACCGCGGCCAAAGACCAGCAGCTGGAAGACCATTACTTTGGCGCCATTCCGAGCAGGGTTATGGCTTTCATGCAGGACTTTGAGACAGAAGCCTACAAGCTGGGCGTCCATTTGAAGACCCGCCATAACGAAGTGGCTCCCAACCAGTTTGAATTCGCTCCTGTTTACGGGAACGCAAACATATCCTCTGACCAGAACCTGATGATGATGATTATAATGAAGGCCATCGCCGAGAAGCATCACCTCAGGGTGATTTTCCACGAGAAGCCTTTTGACGGTGTTAACGGCAGCGGCAAACATTGCAACTGGAGCCTTGTCACCAATACTGGAGTGAACCTTCTCAAGCCGGGAAAGAATCCTAGGGCCAACCTCCAGTTCCTGTGCTTCTTCTCCTGCGTCCTCAGAGGAGTGTACGAGCACAACCATCTGCTTATGAGCACAGTGGCATCGTTGAACAATATGTACCGTCTGGGTGGAAACGAGGCTCCGCCTGCAGTCCTGAGCATATTCATCGGCGAGACTCTGACTCGTCTTGTGGAGAGCATAGAAAAGCTCCCTGACGACAATCTTGCAAGTGTGGCTGACAAAGACGTTAAGGTCCGTAGCAAAATGCACATAGTCAACCAGATTCCTGAAATTCTCCCAGACAATACAGACCGCAATCGAACGTCTCCTTTTGCTTTCACCGGCAACAGGTTTGAATTCAGGGCTGTTGGCTCTTCCGCAAATGTGGCCTCATCGCTTTTCGTTCTGAATGCTGTTGTAGCCGAGCAGCTCCTCCGCTTCAAGAATTTGGTAGGGGAGAATATGGAAAGCGGGATGAGCGAGAGCAAGGCTATGATGAAGGTAATTCGCCAGTTCCTGGTTGAAAGCCGCAAGATCCGCTTCGAGGGCAACGGCTACAGCGAGCAGTGGAGAAAAGAAGCCGCAAGAAGAGGACTCAAGAGCATCAGCGTTCCTGACGCGTTCGCGGAGTACAAGGTCAAGAAGAATATAGCCCTTTTTGAAGGCTTGGATATAATGACCAAGCGAGAGGCCGAAGCCCGCTACGAGGTGCTCAACGAAATTTACGTAAAGAAACTCCAGATAGAGGCCAGGGTACTCGGCGATCTGGTTACCAATCACGTGATACCGACAGCCATTACCTTCCAGAACTCACTTATACAGAATGTGAAAGGAATCAAGGAACTCTTCCCGGATAACTTCTCTGACATGTCCCAAATGCAGATGAATCTGATAGAAAAGATTTCCGGTTACATTAATGTTCTGCACAAAGATGTGCACGATCTGGTAGAGGCCAGAAAGGTGGCCAACAAGATTTCCGATATTCCTGCCAAGGCCAAGGCCTATTCAGAGACGGTGGCGCCTTATATGGCAAAGATCAGGGAGAAGGCAGACAAGCTGGAAATGGTTATAGACGACGAACTGTGGCCGCTGCCAAAGTACAGGGAACTCCAGTCTTTCCGCTAGATGTACGATAGCCGTCAATTTTTGCTAAATTTGCCAAAGATATGACGGCAGACAATCACGAAAGCATAGACAGATACGCACTCCGTGGCGTGTCTTCGCAAAAAGAAGATGTCCACAAAGCAATAAAGAACGTGGACAAGGGTTTGTTTCCCAAAGCGTTCTGCAAAATAACCGAGGATGCTTACTCAAATGATGAGGCCGATCCGTGGTGCTGTGTAATGCACGCAGACGGAGCAGGTACCAAATCCTCCCTGGCCTACGCCTACTGGAAGGAGACCGATGATCTCAGTGTCTGGGACGGCATTGCTCAGGATGCCATTGTGATGAACACGGATGATCTTCTGTGCGTGGGAATTACAAACAATATCTACATCAGTTCAACGATAGGAAGGAACAAGAACCTGATTCCTGGGGAAGTCATAGAGAGGCTCATTTCCGGAAGCCAGAAGTTTGTTTCCAGAATGAAGGAGTATGGAGTTAACCTTATTCCTACTGGAGGGGAGACTGCAGACGTTGGAGATCTTGTAAGAACCGTCATAGCAGATACTACCGTCTTTGCCAAGATCCGCAAAAGCCAGGTGATAGACAACGCTAATATCCGTGCTGGAGACGTGATTGTGGGACTGGCTTCAGACGGAAAGGCTAAGTACGAAGATATCTGGAACGGCGGTATGGGAAGCAATGGCCTTACATCCGCCCGCCACGACGTGTTTGCCCGTTATCTGGGCTGGAAATATCCCGAGTCTTACGACGGGGCTATGCCTAAGGAACTGGTTTACAGCGGTACCCGCAATCTGACAGACATAGAGCCAGAAACCGGACTTACTTATGGAAAGCTGGTTTTGAGCCCTACCAGAACCTACGCTCCAGTGGTTAAGGCCGTGCTGGACAAGATGAGAAATAGAATCCACGGAATGATACACTGCACCGGCGGAGCCCAGAGCAAGATACTGCATTTTGTTGACAACGTGAGGATTGTGAAAGACAATCTCTTTCCTGTTCCGGTTCTGTTCCGTACCATCCAGAACGAGAGCGGCACTCCTTGGGCAGAGATGTTCAAGGTCTTCAATATGGGCCACCGCCTGGAGTTTTACACAGGTGAAACGGAAGCTCAGGATATTATAAAGATTTCGGAAAGCTTCGGCATTCCAGCCCGCGTTGTAGGAAGGGTGGAGAAGGCCGCTGCAGGTCTTTCCCGCCTTACGGTAAAATGCCCTGCAGGTGAATTCAACTATTAGATAATCAAATATTCAGAAATATGAAAAGATTTGTTCCTTGCCTGATGTTGGCGCTGGCCCTAGTGGGGCTTTCTTCCTGCAAAAACCGCAAGAAGCCTAACGTAGAGATAATTCCGGTTACGGAGAAAGCTATTTCAGACGCTTCCAGCGTATGGTATGCAGATTTTGACAATTTTCCCGCAAAGGATGAGCGGAGCCAGCTTCCGATAGGCGTGTTTGATTCAGGCACCGGCGGACTGACTGTTCTGGAAGTTATCCTCAAGTCAGACTATCTTGACAATATAGACGGAGACCTTGAGTCCGACGGCATTCCTGATTTCCGTGGAGAAGACTTTCAGTACCTTGCAGATCAGGCGAATATGCCTTACGGAACATATTCTTCCGAAGGCAAGGCAGATTATCTGAGGGAGCTTGCCGTAAAGGACGCCCTTTTCCTCCTCGGCGACAAGTATTACGCAAAAAGCAGCGACAAGCGCGCCAAGGAAAAGAAGGAAAGGTGCAAGATCATAGTGATTGCCTGCAACACTGCTACGGCGTACGGGCTTAACGACATAAGGACTCTTCTGGATCTTTCCGGAACCGGAGTCAAGGTCATTGGAGTTATTAACGCAGGAGTGAATGCAGCTTTCGACGACATTCTCTCTAGCCGCCGCCGTGATTCCCTTGCAGTGGGAGTTATGGCTACTATAGGAACCATAGATTCAGACGCTTACCGCCGCACAATTATGCAGGTTAAAAAGGAGAGAGTGTATGATGGTTACATCCAGGTGGTCAACCAGAAGGGCGCGGGATTTGCTGAGGCTGTGGATCTGGAGAAGGACTTTGTGGACCTTTCGCTTACCGCCCCGAGAGACACTTACCGTGGCCCGAAGCTGGGCGATGGTCCAGATGACATAAAGGAAGAGCTTTTGGACGTTTACAATTTCAGCTTTGCAGACAATGCTGTCCTTTACAAGAAAGTAAACAAAAAATACACTGATTTCCAGCTCAATTCAGCCGCAAACTATGCAAGGTTCCATCTGGTTAGCCTTCTGGAGCAGCTGCGCCAGTCTCCTGAGCAGTGTCCTTTGAAGAGCGTCATTCTAGGTTGCACTCACTATCCGTTCCTTCTGGATACCCTCAAGAAGACTCTGGACGAACTCAAGACCTATCGCCGCAACGGCAAGCTCCTCTACGCCCATCTCATCGCTGATGACTTTACCTTTATAGATCCTGCCGTTTTCACTGCCATCGAGTGCTGCAGAGCTCTCCGCGATGAAAAGCTTATGGCCCTGAGAACCAGGATGGGGCAGGTGGACGCTTTCATTTCCGTTCCTTCCTACGGAGTTTCCACCAAATACCTTCAAGAAGACGGCGGACTGACCCACGACTTCAAGTACGGAAGGCCTGTGGGAACCGAGGAAATCACCACCGTTCCGGTTCCTTTCTCCAAAGACAACCTCAATCCAGACAACCTTAAGAGAATCCAGAAACTCGTTCCTTATACATACGAGAAGATCAAAGAAAAAATCAAGTAGATGGCATTTCTTCAACATATTGCAACTGAGCAGATAGAGAAGTTGCCTATGGCTGAATTCCACGGAGAGATTACAGTTGTGGAAAGAGAGGACCAGACCTACCGCGATGCAATAAAGACTCTCAGACAGTGCAAGATCATAGGTTTTGACACAGAGACCAAGCCTTGCTTTATTGCCCACGCGCCCAAGAACAGGATGGCTCTTCTCCAGCTTTCCACAGAAGACCACGCATTCATTTTCCGCCTTCAGCAGCTGGGGCTTCCGGAGGGTCTTGCCTCAATTCTTTCTGATCCCGCAATCATCAAGGTGGGGGCTGCCGTAAGAGACGACATCAGCGGCCTCAACACATACGCCAGGTTCGAGTCAGGTGGCTTTGCAGACCTTCAGACCATTGCTGAGAAATTCGGAATAGAAGAGAAAAGCGTCCGGAAAATGAGCGCCATTATCCTGGGTATCAGGGTATCCAAGTCTCAGCAGCTTTCCAACTGGGAGAGCAGCCGCCTTTCAGATGCCCAGCTCCGTTATGCTGCCATAGATGCCTGGGTTTGCCGTCAGATGTATGTTAAGCTTATGTCTGTTTAAATTAAACCAATCATTATGGACAATAAATCAGCAGCCGTCATCCTGAAAAAAGGCAAGGACCAGAGCCTTCAGAGATTCCACCCCTGGGTATTTTCCGGCGCTGTTGCTAAAATACTCGGCGATCCTGAAAACGGAGATCTTGTCAAAGTTCTTTCATCTGACGGAACTCTCATAGGCAAGGGCCATTTCCAGAGAGGCTCCATAATGGTTAGGATGCTGGTTTGGGACGATAGCACGCCAGACCTTGGCTTCTTTAAGGATCGTATCTCTAAAGCCTTAAGCCTCAGGGCTTCATCCATTCCTGAAATCAAGGCCGGCAGCACAGACTGCTACCGTCTTGTTCACGGAGAAGGAGACTTTCTTCCCGGCCTGATTGTGGACATTTACGGCAAAACCGCCGTTCTCCAGACTCACTCCGCCGGAATGTACCAAAGCAGAAATGAAATCGCTGAGGCAATAAAGGATGTTTTCCAGGAAAACAATGAAACTATAGACGCCATTTATTCAAAGTCTACACCAATTGGCACTTTCAAGGGTGACGACGATTACCTCTATATCAGAGACGGTTACACTCCCGTCTGCCCGATTAAGGTCAAGGAAAACGGCTGCCTGTTCTGGGTGGATTGGGAAAAGGGCCAGAAAACAGGCTTCTTCTTGGACCAGAGAGATAACCGCAACCTTGTAAGAAAATTCTCCAGCGGAAAAACCGTCCTCAACCTTTTCTGCTATACTGGAGGTTTTTCTGTCTACGCCCTCAGGGGCGGAGCCATTCTCTGCGATTCTGTTGACAGTTCCCAAACTGCCATAGACGCCTGCAAGGACAATATCATCCTCAACGGCTTCATAGACAGCGGAGATTGCATCTGCACCGATGCCATTGAATACCTCAAAAACGTAGAGACGGGCAAGTATAGCTTGATGATTGTAGATCCTCCTGCATTTGCAAAACACCTGAGCGCAAAGCAAAACGCCCTGAGGGCTTACAAGAAGCTTAACGCCATGGCCATAGAAAAAGTTGCCAAAGGCGGCGTTGTCTTCACTTTCAGTTGTTCCCAGGTGGTTGACAAAAACGATTTTGCCCTTGCTGTATTCAGCGCTGCCGCCCTTGCCAAGAGAAAGGTCAGGATCATCCACCGCCTTACTCAGCCTTCTGACCATCCGGTAGATATTTGCCATCCGGAAGGGGAATATCTTAAGGGTTTGGTTCTCTATGTTGAGTAGATATCAAAATTTTTACTATATTTGCATTCCCAATACGGTACCATGGCCGAGTGGCTAGGCAACGGTCTGCAAAACCGTGTACAGCAGTTCGATTCTGCTTGGTACCTCAAAACATACAAAAGGCTCAGCTGGTTTGCTGAGCCTTTCTTAAAATCAAAACAAAGATGAAAACTACATTCAGACTCACTTTCGCCATGTTTGTAATGGCCTTTGTTTTCTCCTCTTTGATTCCTAATGTCACTTATGCTCAGAAAGCCACATTCAAGAACTGCAGTCTTGAGCAAAACGTGAAAGATCAAAACGGAAAGAAGAAAATGATATTCCATTTCTCAGCTGACTTTACTGGAATGAAGAAGCATGATGCCGAAATATGGATGGAAATTGAATGTCCTAAAGGCACAATGCATGAATACCTGGATGACGATGAAGGAGGTGAGGGTCGTTTGCGTTTGCCAGTACGCAAATTAAAAGAGTTCAAAAACAAGTACAAAACAGACTCATTCGTTCTTAACAACAAAATTATCTGGATGTGGAACAGCGACCTCCATCCGAAGAAGGGCACACACACTTATTATGTGCGCCTTGTAGCAAACGACGCTCAGACCTACGAAGAAATAGGTCATTCTCCATATATCTCATTCACAATGACAGGGAAATAGCTTTGGTTCCTCCTAACAAGAAATAACCCCTTCCAGATGAACTTGGAAGGGGTTTTCTTTTGACAGATGATAAAGATACCGTTATTTTCTCTCTTTACCCTTGTCTTTGTCAGCGTTTTTCTCTCTATTCTCTTTGTCTTGCTTTTCTTTTTCTTGTTCCTTCTTTACTTTCTTGTCCTTTTCATCATAACTTATAGTTTTCTGATTGTAATGTTAGAGCTTGTCGAAGTCTACATCGGTGAAGTCAGTCTTTTTTGGGGCTTCTTCAGAAGGTTCTGTATAAACTTTCTCCTGAACAGGGCATTTCTCCTTGATGAACTGCACAACTTCCTGAAGCCCTGCGGCAAACTTCTCAAAGTCCTCCTTGTAGAGGAAGATCTTGTGCTTGTCGTATGAGAAACGTCCGTCTTTTTCTACCTTGCGCTTGCTTTCTGTAATGGTAAGGTAGTAATCGTTGTTCTTGGTGACCTTCACGTCAAAGAAATAAGTCCTCTTGCCCGCTCTTACCGGCCTTGAATAAATGTCATCCCCGCTTTTCTCCTGAGAGAAAGAATTATCAAAATCTTCTTGATACATAATCTTGCATTTTTAATTCTTTACAAAGATATAACTTTTTGCTCTCATTTTTCGTTATATTTGTCAAATATTATAATTTGTCTCAAATGATTAGCAGGACACTTATAAGAATTAAGGCATTCAAGGAGCTTTACAGTAGGATTGCAACGGAAAATACAGATACCGCACCGGCGGAGAAAGAGCTGATGCTGTCTCTGGAAAAGACACTCCAGCTGTACTGCCTTATGGCTCTGCTGCCTGCCGCTCTGGTTCCGGTGGCAGAAGACAAGATATCCCAGCAGAACAGAAAGTTCAAGCCGGATTTTAGTGTAATTGAGCTGAACCGCAAGTTTATAGCAAATCCGCTTTCTGCAATGGTAAAGGCGGATTCTGCATTCTGCAATTTTTGCACTAATCTTGGAATCGGATGGGCGAATCTTGAAACTCCTTTGAAATCAATATACTCAGCGATGGTTTCCTCAGACTGGTTCAAAAAGTATCTGGAGATCGAATCGCCGAGAATGGAAGATGCGGTAGCGCTTTTTAGCCGTGTTTACTCAGAGACGGTGCTCTCCAGCGAGATACTGGAAGACGCCCTGGAAGGCGAGTGCATCTGGTGGGCTGATGATCTGGACTATGTTGTATCTGTCATTCAGAAAAACATCAAGTTTATGGCAAAGGCCGGTCATATAGACCCTCCAGCTCTGTTTGACAAGCCTGAAGACGAGATCTTTGCACGCAAGCTTGTAGGATGCGTGCTGCTGGAATATGACGACCTTGCCGAGACAGTTTCATCCTATATGTCCAACTGGGACGTTTCCAGAGTGGTGCAGAGCGACATACTCATTGCGGCAATGGGGCTGGCAGAAGCCAAGACTTTCAAGGATATACCTTTCAAGGTAACCATTGATGAGTATGTGGATATAGCCAAGCATTTCAGCACACCAAAGAGCTACTCCTTTGTAAATGGCCTTCTTAACGCAATTTTGAAGGACCTGTATTCCCAGGGAAAAATCACGAAAAATCCAGCCGGACTGGTTGGCGGATTCTAGAAAACAACAAAACACGTTTATATGAATATCTTTACAATTATTCTCCAGCAGGCTGCTCCCGCACAGCAGGGCGGCGGCGGTCTTTCCCTCATCATAATGATGGTGGCCATCTTTGCAATCATGTACTTCCTTATGATCCGTCCTCAGCAGAAAAAGCAGAAGGAGCTTCAGAGATTCCGCAACGAGCTCAAGAAAGGTGACAAGGTAGTTACCATAGGCGGCATCTACGGAACCATAGATGAGCTTCCTGAGAACGGGAACTATGTAATGATGAGGATAGACACCAACGTCCGCATCAAGGTGGCAAAGAGCTCAATCGTAAAGGATTTCTCAGACGTACAGCAGTAAAAAGCTTTGGCTTACGAGGATCAGGACAAGGGCTTTAGGGCAAACTGGGGCGGCAATGTGATAGTTTTTTTGCTGTCTCTGATGGTGGCCTTGGTGGTCTGGGGAGTGATGAAACTCAGCCTCCAGTACCGCTATGTCTTCCATTACAACGTGCAGCTGACATCTCCTATGGAAGGCCGCGTGTTTCAGTCTCTGTCTCAGGATCCTCTTACGGTAAGAGGTACCGCATCAGGCTTTTACCTTCTAAGGCATAAATATTTCACGTCTAAGAAAGGAGAAACTCTGACCTTCAGGGCAGAGCCGTCTGCCCTTCGCCCGATGAACGGGAAGGAAGACGCTTTTTACATACTGACATCCCAGATCAAAGACAAGGCGGCACAGAAACTTGACGGGTATCTGACTATAGATGACATAGTTTCAGACACTCTGGTGTTTGTCTTCCCAAAGACTTACCAGAAGAAAGTTCCCGTATTCCTGAAAGCGGATCTTAGCTTCAAGCAGCAATATATGCCGCTAGACAGGGTATCCGTAAAGCCAGACTCTGTTCTGATCAACGGGCAGGAGAGCGTGGTGGATGCCATTGATTCTGTGTTCACCGAAAAGATAACGGCCCGTTCTCTAAAGAGAAGCATACAGGGAGAGGCTGACATAGAAGCAGTTGCAGGAGTGCAGATGTCTGAAGACAAGGTGGTCTACCACCTTAATGTTGGGCGTTACGTTGGCCGCAGCATGGATCTGCCAGTAGAAGTAAGAGGCCAGGAAGAGGGCTCTAGGATGATTCTTGTACCTTCTTCAGTCAGGATTTCCTTTAAGGAGGAATATGGCCGCAAACGCAATCTCTCTCCGCAGGACTTTGCGGCTTACGTAGATTATTCACAGGCGGTTACGTCTTCTTCCGGCAAGGCCAAGGTGCTTATAGACAAGTCTCCGGAAGGAGTGTTTGAACTTAGGGTGGAGCCCGCATTTGTAGACAGGGTTGTTATGATCCCCGATGAGGGCAAGGACAAACAGCCGCAAAACTGATATGGCAAAGGTTCTGGGGATAACGGGAGGAATCGGCTCCGGCAAAAGCTATGTGTGCGGAGTGTTCAGGTCCTTGGGTTGCAAGGTATATGACTCTGACTCAAGGACAAAGGAACTGTATGACGAGAATCCGCAGATATTGGCCGGACTGAAAAATATACTGGGGAAGGGCATCCTGAAAAACGGGAGGCTAGACAAGAAGGCTATGGCGTCAATAATTTTCAGAGATCGCAGCCTTCTGGAAAAAGTGAAGGAATTTGTATATCCATTTGTGATAGAAGATTTCCTCAGATGGAAAAGATGGAAAAGGGGAACGGTGGTTTTTGAAAGCGCCGTTATACTTGAAAATGAATATGTAAGGAGCTTTATGGACAAGACTCTTGTGGTTACCGCCCCGCTTGGTGAGAGAATCCGCAGGGTTATTGCCAGAGACGGCTCCACAGAAGAAGAAGTTAGAGCCAGGCTCGCTAGCCAGTGCCCGGACAGTCAAAGGATATCCAAGGCGGATTTTGTCCTTGAGTCTGTTGAAGGGGCAGACTTGGAGTCAAAGGCAAGGCATATACTTGAGTTGATATGATATTCAGGTTCATATTCGGAGCAATAGGTTGGGCGGCCGGAGGTTTTATCGGCGGCCTGATAGGCTTTGCCCTGGGTTCTTTCGTAGACGGAGCCACATCGCAGAAGACAATAGGCGCCGGAAGCGGCAGTTCCACAGGTGGCGGTTATTCCGGAGGAGGCTATTCCGGAAGGCGGACCTATACCACCAACGAACAGCGAAATAGCTTCCTTGTTAGCCTTCTGGTGCTTTCTGCTGCCGTGATGAAGGCAGACGGAAAGGTACTCAAGTCTGAGTTAAACTACGTAAAGGACTTTATCCGCCAGAACTTTGGCGAGGATGCCGTGCAGGATGCTCTCAGCATTATCAAGAACCTGTTGCAGAGCAATATAGACGTTTACCAGGCCTGCTCCCAGATAAAGATGTATATGCAGCTTTCCCAGCGTCTTCAGCTTTTCCACTATCTGCTGGGAATTGCCCAGGCGGACGGTCAGCTATCGCCTGAGGAAAGCAGCCTTCTCTATACCATAGGAACCAGTCTCGGCCTTAACGAAAAGGACATTCGCAGCATAATGGGAATGTTCGAGCCGGACAAGGATCCGTATAAGATTCTGGAGATAGACAAGACTGCCACAGATGAGGAAGTGCGAAAGGCTTACCGCAGAATGGCCGTAAGGTTCCATCCGGACAAGGTGGAAAGCCTGGGAGCGGATGTGAAGAAAGCCGCGGAAGAAAAGTTCAAGAGCGTGCAGAGCGCTTACGAGCAGATAAAGAAAGAAAGGGGAATGAAATAGGAAATTTTTCAAAGTTTTTAAGATATGAAGACAGATTTAGGAAAAGTACTCACAGTCAGCGGCCAGCAAGGTCTTTTTACCTACGTGGCCCAAGCCGCCAGAGGCGCGATACTGGAGTCTATGCTTACAAAGAAGAGATTTGCCGCAGGAGCCTCAACCAAGATGAGCGCCCTTGCAGACATATCCATTTTCACCCAGGAAGGAGAGAAGAAGCTCCAGGAAGTTCTTGAGGCAATGAAGACTTTCCTCGGCGACGAGAAAGCTCCTTCTGGAAAGAGCGATCCAGAAGTTTTGAAGGAATTCTTCGGGAAGGTTGTTCCGGATTATGACGCAGACCGTTTCTATCCTTCTCATATGAAGAAAGTTGTGGAGTGGTATAACTGTCTGAAGGAATATGCCAGCCTCGATTTTGAGACCGAGGAAGACCAGACCAAGACTTCAGAAAACGAGGAAAGCGCAAAGACCACAGCCTCTAAGCAGGCAAAGGAAGCTTCCAAACAGAAAGGTGCCAAAGTGAGCAACAAGCAGGCCGCTCCGGCAAAGGCCAGCGTTCCGAGAAAGGTTGTTTAGTCTGGATGGGTGCAGCAAAGCCTCATAGGTTGCAGCTCCTTACTCTTGGATGTTGTAAAAACAGGGTGGACTCCGAGCATCTTCTGTCTAAGCTGGCGGAAGATGTGGAGATCATTCCTGAAGAATTGCCTTATGAGGAATCTCGGCCCGACACAGTGATTATTAATACCTGTGGCTTCATCGGCGACGCAAAGAAAGAATCTATAGACGAGATTCTTCTAGCTGTGAGTGCAAAGCAGGCTGGATATGTGGGCAGAGTTGTTGTATGCGGATGTCTTTCTGAGCGTTACAAAGAAGATCTCAAAGAGTCTCTTCCGGAGGTTGACGCCTTCTTCGGCTCTTTCCAGTGGAAGGAAATCCTGAATTGGATGAGAGTCCACTCAAAAGGAGACTGGACCGGAAGGCATCTTACCACGCCTTCTCATTACGCCTATCTGAAGATTGCTGACGGTTGCAACCGCAAATGCTCATATTGCGCCATCCCTTTGATAAAGGGGCCGTTTAAGTCCGTTCCGATGGCAACCCTAGTAAAGGAAGCAAAGGCCCTGGCCATCAAGGGAGTGAGAGAACTCATACTCATAGCGCAGGACACCACTTTCTACGGAATGGACCTTTACGGAAAGAAGATGCTGGCCCCTCTGATCCAAAAGCTTTCCAGGATAGACGGAATAGAGTGGATCAGGATCCATTATTCCTATCCGACAGGCTTCCCTAAAGATGTGCTCAAGGAAATGGCAGAAAACCCTAAGGTCTGCAAGTATCTGGACATTCCACTTCAGCATTCCTCCACCAAAGTCCTTAAGATGATGCGCCGCGGCGTAGACCGGGAAAGGCAGCAGTCTCTTCTGGATGACCTTAGGTCCAGGGTTCCGGGCATTGCCCTCAGAACCACGATGATAGTAGGCCATCCTGGAGAAGGGGAGGCTGAGTTCAACAATCTTCTGGAATTCGTAAAGCATAACCGCTTTGAGATGATGGGAGCCTTTACTTACAGCGAGGAAGAAGGAACCTATGACGCCAAGACATTCAAGGACGAAATACCGCAAAGCGTAAAGAAAAGGCGCTATGCCCGCCTGATGAAGCTTCAGAGCCGCATCTCCCTGGAAAACAACCTGAAGAGAGTGGGCGGCGTGGAGAAAGTCATCATAGACGATGTAAAGGACGGCTTCCTTATCTGCCGCAGCCAAAAGGAAAGCCCGGAGGTGGACGGTAGCGTAATCGTGGATATGAACTCATTTCCTGGCTTTGACTCTCAGCGATATATTGGTAAATTTGCGGCAGTAAGAATAGTTTCCGCCACCGAGTACGACCTGACGGGAGTGCTTGCAGGCGGCTATACAGAAAAGAAACAATAAACAAAAACTGAATATTATGAAATTACTCGAAGGAAAAGTAGCCCTCATAACAGGAGCGGCAAGAGGAATCGGCAAGGCCGTTGCCCTCAAGTTTGCAAGTGAAGGAGCAAACATCGCTTTTACTGATCTGGTTATAGACGAGCTTGGAGAGCAGACCAAGAAAGAGCTTGAAGCTTTTGGCGTAAAGGTTATAGCTATACCATCTAACGCTGCTGATTTCCAGCAGGCTCACGATGCCGTTGCCCAGGTTGTAAAGGAACTGGGAAGAATAGACGTTCTGGTGAACAACGCCGGCATAACCAAAGACGGACTGATGCTCAAGATGACTGAAGCACAGTGGGATGCAGTTTTGGCTGTAAACCTAAAGAGCGCCTTCAACTTCATCCACGCCGTTACTCCGGTAATGATGAGCCAGAAGGGCGGAAGCATTATCAATATGTCTTCTGTAGTAGGTGTTCACGGCAACGCCAGCCAGTGCAATTATTCTGCTTCCAAGGCAGGAATGATCGGGCTTGCAAAGAGTATCGCGCAGGAAATGGGAAGAAGGGGTATCCGCGCCAACGCTGTTGCTCCAGGATTCATCATCACCGAGATGACAGCCCAGCTGCCGGAAGAAGTTAAGCAGGACTGGTACAAGAAGATTCCTCTCAGAAGGGGAGGCACTCCTGAGGACATAGCTAACGTATGCCTTTTCCTGGCAAGCGACATGTCTTCATACGTTTCAGGCCAGGTAATCCAGGTCTGCGGCGGAATGATGATGTAATTTATGGCGGGAAAGGTTTTTACCAAACAGAACATATTGGAATACAGCCTTCTGGCGGGTGGGTGCTTCATCTTTTCGCTGGGGGCTGTGCTCCTTATTGAGCCTTATGGTTTCGCCCCAGGCGGAACCTACGGTCTTTCTATGGTATTCCATCATCTCTGGGGCTGGAGAACGGAAGTTTCCGCCCTGTGTATGGATATCCCTCTTCTGATTCTGGGTACGATAGTACTCGGAAGCCGTTTCGGAATCAAGACCCTTCTTTGCACTTTCCTGATACCGGCGTTCATGTGGATTATCCACCAGACCTATGGTTTTGATTCCCTGATAGAACCTGAAATCAGCCAGAAGATTGCAGCCGAGGGCATTACTGGAGAAGCTGCCATAAGTCTCTATGACCACCAGCTTCTTGCCGCCATTTTCGGGGGCATACTCTATGGAATCGGCCTTGGTATGATTTTCCGCTCCAGGGCCACAAGTGGAGGAAGCGATATCATTTCGATGATCATAAACAAGTATCTCCACATCTCTATGGGAACGGCTGTGACCATTGTGGATGGTCTTATAACTCTCTCTACCGTAATAGCTTTCGGAGACTGGAAGCTTCCTATGTACTCCTGGCTTATCATTATTCTGGAGAGTATAATCATCGACAAGGTAATTGCTGGCCAGGCTGCGAAGACAATGATGATCATCTCCAGGAAGCAGGATGAAATCCGAAAGGTAATCATAGAAGACATGCATCGCGGAGCCACCCTCATTCACGCTACCGGAATGTACAAGGGAGAGCAGAAAGACATTATCTACGTGAACCTTACAAGAAGGGAAGTGGTGAATCTGAGATATCGTGTCGCCGAGATAGATCCGGAGGCGTTCATCAACATCATAAACTCCTCGGAAACTCTGGGACGCGGTTTTAATCCAATTTCATAAGAGTGAGCTCGTCGATTTCGTTAAGTCTCTTGAAAAGCTCATTCTCGTCGTTCTTGTTGTGAATCCTTACCACAACGTCTATCTTGTATCCGGTAGGGGTTTCGCTTACGTTGTAGTTGCTGACCATATACTTGGTTTCGGCCAGGATTTTCTGAACAGACTCCAGCTGCTTTTTTGCAGGGATCAGGAGTTCTAGACCTATGCTTCTAAGCCCCAGTCCTTTGAAGAAGAACCTGAGAACTTCCAGGCCTACCAGGATGAGAATGGTTGCTGTTATTCCGACAACATACATTCCAGCTCCTACGGCAAGTCCCACGCCTGCCAGCGCCCAAAGTCCTGCCGCCGTTGTAAGTCCTTTGACAATCTGTTTCTGGAGTATGATTGTGCCTGCACCGAGGAAACCGATTCCGGATACCACCTGGGCTGCAACTCTGGCAGGGTCCAGTCTCATAGCATTGACCTGTCCGCCGTATTTCTGGAGCACGGCTTCAAAACCGTACTGAGAAATGAGCATAAATGTGGCACTGCCCAGGCAGATCAGAAAATGGGTCCTGTAACCGGCTGCCTTTGCCCTGTACTCTCTTTCCAGACCCACCATCGTTCCCAGTATTCCGGCAACAAGCAGTCTAAGAAGATGTTCCCATTGGATGTTTGCTAAAAATTCCTGCATATGATTTATGGTTTTCTTGGATTCTCTAAATAAAGTATGAGTTGCTGCACTTCCCTGAAGAAATATTTTTCTTTAGAGAACCTAGCCCAGTCCAGTGCAAGATTTGCTTCTCCCAGCATCTGGCAGGCAACAGCTATGTTGAAAGCCGCGTATGAAGCTTTCTCCGCCTTCTTGTCTTCTGTCATTGGCAGCCAGGCCTTAATGGCTTCTTCCCACTTGAAATCCATAGCGTTATTGTAGGCTGAATGCCAGGCTGAATCATCCGGATAATCTATCAGCATCCACTCTTCTTCTATCCAGCTGTTGCAAATATGGTCTGCAAGCTTCTGCCCGAATGCTGTCATTATTATGGAGTCGTTTGCTGCAATGAAACCCCTGACAGAAGCTTCAGAAAGACTCTCTTCATACGGAATCTTGAAAATAATGCTGTCTGAAATATACTTCTGGAATAGTGTTGTATCCAGTATGGCGTCATAGATCGTCATAGCGGTTTTTCCCCTCAATGTCAGGAATGTGCCTGTCCCTACCAGTCCGTTATATTCTCTGGAGAGCTTGAAGTCGTTCAGTTTCAGGTCATCCAGTATCACAAGAAGCTGGCTTCCCGTGGCCAGCATCAGCTGCTCCAGATATTCCTTGTCCTGCGTTCCAGTATATTCCCCGCCTGGAATGGTGTATGCTCCAACGCTTCCTTCTTCCAGAGCGTTCTTTGCCTCAAGGTAGGTGGCCGCTCCGTTGGCAACGCAGGAAACTCTTACGCTGTCTTTTTTATCCTTGGCGTAGGTTGCCACCACAGCGGCGTTCTGCTCGTCCAGATCCAGGACAAATGCCTTTGGAGTCATTACCTCCACGTCGAACGTCATTGCCTGCGGCACGCCGCATCCTGAAATCAACAGTGCCGCGCCCGCAACAGGCAATATGTGCCGAAGCATAAAACGTTTCATATCCTAATCTCCTATAATTTACGCAGCTTTTACTGCAAAATTCAGGCTACAATTGTTCTGGTAATAACTTTTGGCTACAATATGTTCAGGCTTTGCTCTCTTATTTTTTCCAGCTCGTCCTTCATCTTTACCACTACGGCCTGGATATCAGCGTCGTTAGCCTTTGACCCCAGAGTGTTTATTTCCCTTCCCATCTCCTGCACAATGAATCCAAGCTTCTTTCCGGCCAGGGGATCTTTCATTACGGTGTCCATAAAATACTTGCAGTGCTGGGCCAGCCTGACTTTCTCTTCGTTAATGTCCAGCTTTTCCACATAGAAGACGATCTCCTGCTCCAGACGTTCAGGATTAGCCTCTATTCCAGCCTTGTCTATCTTCTGGCGAAGCCTTTCCTTTATGGCTGGCACTCTCTTGACATCCAGCTTCTTGACTTCTTCCAAGAAAGACATTATGTTGGCTACTCTTCCCAGCACGTCTTCCAGAAGAGCCGTGCCTTCAGCCATTCTGTAAGAGTTAAGCTTCTTGATTGCCTGGGAGATTGCCTTGTCTATCTTTGCCCAGTCGGCATCGCTGAGCTCATTGTCTTTAGTTTCAATAACATCTGGAATCCTCAGCACGGAAGACAGAATGATGCTTTTATCGCATTCCGGCTCAATATCGCGGAGCTGGGAAATGAATTCCTTTACAGCCTCCTTGTTTATCTGCTTTTTCAGCGCTCCGCCCTTCATTTCCTGTATCAGGGAGAAGTCTATGGTTCCCCGTACCAGCTCAGCCGCCAGTAACTTGCGTATTTCCAGTTCCTTGTCTTTGGGAACTATCTGGCTCTTGAAACTTATGTCTGCGCTTTTGCCGTTGAGGGTTTTTATCTCCACGGTTACCTTGCTTTGGTCGGAGAGGGTGCATTCTCCCTTGCCGTATCCTGTCATTGACTTTATCATAACCGCAAATTTAATAATAATTGGGCGGAAAGTCGTATATTTGTATGATTCAAACAACATTCAACGATATGGAAGAAAATACCAAGAACCTCAACTTCATTGAGGAAATCATTGAGGACGACCTGAAAACCGGAAAGCATAAAAGCATATTGACACGTTTCCCTCCGGAGCCAAACGGCTATCTCCATATCGGGCACGCAAAGAGCATATGCCTGAACTTTGGCGTGGCAAAGAAGTACGGCGGCAAAACCAACCTCCGCTTTGACGATACAAACCCTACAAAGGAAGACGTAGAGTATGTTGATTCCATCAAGAACGACATCCGCTGGCTGGGCTTCAACTGGGCAGAGGAAAGATACGCGTCTGACTATTTCCAGCAGCTTTACGACTGGGCTGAGGAACTGATAAAGAAGGGCTTGGCATATGTTGACGACCAGTCTCTGGAGCAGATCCGCCTCAACAGGGGAACGGTACAGAAGCCTGGAACCCCATCTCCTTGGCGTAACCGCAGCGTAGAAGAAAACCTCCAGCTTTTCCGCGATATGCGAGACGGAAAGTTCAAGGAAGGAGAGAAGGTTCTCAGGGCCAAGATAGATATGGCTCATCCTAATATGCTCTTCCGCGATCCTATAATGTACCGCATCAACTTTGCTCCTCACCACCGTACGGGCACCAAGTGGTGCATCTATCCGATGTACGATTATGCCCACGGCCAGAGTGATTCAATAGAAGGCATCACCCACAGTATATGCACCCTTGAGTTTGACGTTCATCGTCCTCTGTACGACTGGTTTATTGAGAAGCTTGAGATCTTCCCTAGCCATCAGTACGAGTTTGCTAGGCTCAATCTCACCTATACCGTAATGAGCAAAAGAAAACTCCTGGAACTTGTGAAGAACAACTACGTAAGAGGCTGGGACGATCCTAGAATGCCTACCATTTGCGGCATCAGGAGAAGGGGTTACACTCCGGAGAGCATCAAGATGTTCGCCGAGAAAGTTGGTGTTGCAAAAAGAGACAACATCATAGATCTCTCCCTTATGGAGTGGTGCGTAAGAGAAGATCTCAACGCAAGAAGCAACCGCTATATGGCTGTGCTTGACCCAGTTGAGCTGGAGCTCGAAGGCTGGCCAGAAGGCCAGGTTGACTGGGTAGAGGCTCCTATGAATCCTGCATTCCCGGATGGTCCAAAACGCCGCATTCCTTTCACCGGCCATATCTACATAGAGAGAGCAGATTTTATGGAAAACCCTCCAAAGAAGTACTTCCGTCTCCAGCCTGGTGGAGAGGTAAGGCTAAAGTACGGCTATATAATCAAGTGCAAAGACATTGTCAAGGATGCAGACGGCAACATAACCAAGATAATCTGCACCTACGACCCGACTTCCAAGCCTGGAGCAGGCGAGTGGAGAAGCGTCAAGGGCACCATCCACTGGGTTAGCATACCTCACGCCAAGACTCTGGAAGTAAGGCTGGTAGACCGCCTCTTCACCGAGCAGTACATGGACCAGATTCCGGAAGGTTCAGACTACAAAGACTTCCTTAACCCTCACTCTATGGACATAGTTACCGCATATGCCGAGCCAGCTCTTCTGGAAGACAACTCCGGCATCGCTGTCCAGTTTGAGCGCACGGGCTACTTCTTCAAGGATCCAGACACTATGCTAGAACATCCTGTATTCAACCGCACCGTCACCCTGAAGGACACCTTCAAAATGAAATAAACCTTAAATGAAATCATACTTCACTCTAATCGTTGCAGCTGTGTTGCTTGCAACTGGATGTCATACACGTAATTCTCTGTCCTTCACTGAAAACGAGCTGCTTATAATAAACCAGTCCGATTCCGTAATGTATCTGACAGTTGTCACCGATAAGGCAGACAGCATCATCCTGAGAAACAAGTCCAGGGACTTCACCGATGAAGAAATGCAAAGCAAAGAGTTCCAGACTCTTGCCAAAAACCTTCTTGCCACGGTCCAGGACCCGAGCCAGGACGGAGTGGGCATCGCCGCTCCTCAGGTTGGCCTCAATCTCAGGATGCTTGCCCTTATGCGCTATGACAAGCCAGACAAGCCTATCGAGCCTTACGCCAACGTCCACATCTTGGAATATAGCAAAACTGAAAAGATCGGCCCGGAAGGCTGCCTCTCCATACCAAAATATCGCGGAGAAGTAAAAAGGGCAGACTCCATAATTGTCTCTTATTACGACATTAACGCAAAAACTCACCGTACAGATACCATTGCCGGCTACACCGCCATCATCTTCCAGCACGAGACAGACCATCTGGAGGGCATCCTCTACACAGACCGTGCAGACACCGTCTATTTCAATCAGAAATGGGCAGATGAGCGCAAACTCTACGAGCAGCAGGGCGCCTACACCAAACCCGCCTGGTGGCCCTACAAATAATTATGCGTAACTGTCCCAATTATTTTCTTGCTCTGGTTATTTCCACTTGAAGCCCAAGAGCATTGATAATTCGGTAGAATGTTCCTACACTGGGTACCATAACTCCATTCTCTATCTTGGAAATATAGCTTTTTGTACTTCCGATTCTAGAGGCCAATTCATTTTGAGTAACTCTTTCCCCTTTACGCGCATCCTTTAAAACTTGTCCGGAATAGAAAGCATACGCCTGTTCTTCTGCCTTGATTCTCTCCTCACTTCCAGGAACACCGAACTCGGCATCTAAAACACTATCATAATCTCTTATTTGATTGTCATTTACATGCTCTCTCATAGTATGCTTTCTTTATTTGTTTAGCTTTATCAATCTCTTTTCTAGGTGTTTTTTGAGTCTTTTTCTTAAAACCGTTGAATAGTACAACAAGATTCTCTGCATCAAATATGAAGAAAGTCCTGAATATGTTTCCTTCATATTCTGTACGGAGTTCATAAATACCATCTTCAATGCACCTTACAAATTTGGCGGGTATCCTGTTTTGAGTTTTTAGAAGAAGTAACCCGTACTTAATTTTTTGTTGTTGTTCAGGTGTCAGAGTTTTCATGAATGCCTCAAAGTATCCTCCGTATGTCAAGATACGTCTTGTCGTTTGCAAAGGTAGTGAAGGTTGTAGTATTGTGCAACTTTTAGCATCTTTTTTCTTCCTCTTTTTCCTTTTCTTGCCTTTATTCATGTTTTTCCTATTTGAAGTTCTTCTCGCAAAGAAAAACCATAACCAAGAAAAGCGGATGCCAAGCGGTAAAATTGACTGTGTCCGCCCCCAAAGAATTTACTTTTACGAAATGGAACAACTCTCAGATCTGCAATTGTTCCTATTGAAAGATTCCAGGATTATCAAAAAAGATAGAGCTCCAGAGCCCTAAAGACTAGCCCTTCCACTCCAGCACTGCCTTCTTTCTCTCCTCCAGCCCCCTTAGATACTTCTCTCTATTTGCCTTTATCTCAGCGATAACCTTTTCTGCCGTCTGCTCTATCTTTCCTGCTCCCAGCTCGCACTCCCATACTGTAATAACATACCATCCCAGCGCCTCCAGCCTTCTCCAGGCCTGCTGGTCCCTCTCCCTGTTTGCCGCCACTTTCTTCTCCCAGTACTCCACGTTTGTCTTAGGCACCACATACATCCTGCACCCCTGATGCCCGTGCCAGAAACATCCGTTTACAAACACTGTCGTCCTGTACTTCGGCAGCACAATATCTGGCCTCCCTGGCAACCTGGACACATTAACCCTGTACCTAAACCCTGCGTGCCACAGCATCTTCCTCAGCCGAACTTCCGGCTTTGTCCCCGATGAGTGTATCTGCGACATACAGTAATGCCGCTGCGCCTTGGTCATCTTGTCTGCCATATTTGTTCCGATTCTGCTTGCTGAAGTATTGCAATAGTAAAGGTACAAATATTCTTTGCAACCACTATCATTTCACATCCAGACAGTTGCTTCTGTAACCGCCGTTACCTTAACCGCGGTTACAGAACGAACGCCATAATAATTCAAATTCCTTTTGCCTTTTGCTCAGCGATTTGTTAAATTTGCTATAGCAAGTAGTATTTAATATGTCGTTATCTAACTATTGGTCTGTAAATGAGACCTTATTGGCTTTGTATAAATATCGTCCCAAGCCATTCGGCCATCTTAATGCCACTATTTGGGAAAATGACGTTTTAACATTTGGGGGATTATTATGAATTTGGATTCTAAACAGTTCAAGACTCTCTCTAATGATCTTAGAAGAATTGCACCATTAATTCCGCTTAGATGGGGACATATTCAGAATAACAGATATGATGATGAATTAAAAAAATACTGTAACATTTTTGCAGTTTTTTCTAAAGATGAGTTGGAGAATAGTATTGCTTCTTTTGATCTTGATCACAAGAATTATTATCGTCGTCGTTGGTATATCTTAAGATGTTCAGATTGTGATGAGTATCTGTTTTATAAGAATGAAGGAGTGGAGCATAACCCTGATCGATTTGATAAAAGATGGGATATTAGAATTGGAAAAATAATTGAATTCGACGTTAAGGGTACTGTAATTCCTAGACCTTTCATTTCTTCATATGAAGACGTTATACTCGACCCTTCAACTATTATTAAGTTCTATTATGATAAGCAAAGTCGGGGCATACGATATGATATGCAAAACAGACTTTTTATTGTTCATCACTCATTAATAGATTCAAATAGAGAATTATATCTGCGTTGTGCTTGGGAAACCAAGGATAGAGTTTTTAAGAAATTCGTTGAAAATGCAGATTCTATAAATTTTTTTTCTTATGGAGGCTGTACGGCTTCTGTCATTTTTATCGTTGAAACGACTCTCAATAATCTTGAATCTAAGATATCAGGATTAGATACAAATCTTGTGACCATTTAACAAACTATTGTTTATATGCTATGGTAAATTCTCAGAAAGAAATAGAACTCATTTCTCATTGTATTGAGTTTATGTCAAATAAGGCATCTATTTCAGAATTATATTCTTGTTACGGATTGCCTTTTAGAGATTCTTATTCGTACTCAAAGTTAGCCGGGATTTTTGAATCAAATCCTAATGCTTTTTCTTTAGCCGATTTAACTGCCCTTTTTCGATCAAAATGGATGTCTTGTGATATAGAAAGGCATTATAAACATTTAAAATCTGGTTTATTGCGTGGCCATGATTGGCACGGAGCAATGCCTTCTTTTTTGCATAGATGCATTCAAGATCGTGTGAGAGAATGTTGCGAAGGCAACTTGTCTCTTGAGAAATATCTCAGCATAGGAAATGATATTTTTAAGCACGAATACTTTATGGTCGCAACTCACGATATATGTGAATCTTATGTGATATTGGCAAAAAGCTCAATTATTCCTCCAATAGGTAATAAAAGTGTTTCAGATTTCATATACGATAATATTCCATACGATTTAAAAGTATCCTCACATCCTCCTAAGTGGCAAAAGAAGGCTGGAAAAATGACAATTGAAGAAAAGAAACAACTTGCTTATGAATTATATGAGGGTGCTGACAAAGAAAGGATGAGAAAAGTTGCGGATGCTTGCAAGAATAATTGGGGCCTCAATAGGATGTATTACCTCGTTGCTGACCAGGAAAAGTGGCTTCAATCTCCTGAAAACACTGTCTCATTTCTTACATCTCAGCTGTCAAATCCAGACAATTACTTTGACATTGTTGTACACGAACTTAGTATTCATATATGTTTAGTTGAACAATAATTTCTTTTATTCATATGGGACATTTAGCGATAGTCAATTCTGCAACAATTCAAAAGATTTCGGATTCTCACCCATACATTTCTTTCGGTGGTAAATTAAAAGAATTACCGCTTAAAACTATTTCCGACTTATTTGCAGATGCATTAGCTGTTCGCGACGGTGACTATATTTTTACTTGGATGATTAATGGGGGTCTCTCGCCAGGTGTGGGTTTTGACCGTTTCTATATTGCAAGTGGCAGCGTAATGTTCGATCCATCAGATTGTTATCCTATTAAAGTTGGCGTTCGTGAGGGGTTTAAGTTTGATACAGCTATACCTGAAGAAGTTGCATTGGATATTTTTCGTCCTAATTTGCTTTGGAATGCCATTGGTAAGAAATCTCTTGGCCGGGGAAGAAGCCTTTCACATCAAACGTTAGATGAAGACAACCTATTGATGTCATTGTTAAATAGTAAGAACAATCTTATTGCTCCTCATAAGATTTTGAGTAACCCTGTGTACAACAATGCATATATTCCAATAACTATCAACAATTTTAGGCCTATTGCTAATAATGTAGTGGGCAGCAATGCCACTCTGAGTAATGTTATTCTCTCAAATATCGTATGGAATAAGAATAATAAATTTCAATACGAAAAGACTTTAGAGGCCTACATTTGTGAAAATATTGACAAGCGTCAAGTTGGTTTTTGTAATCTTCTAGGATATCCGAATCATCGTATTAAATGGTTTGGCAATTACTTGCCGTATGGTGTGGCTGGGAAGAATATTGATCTTGTGTGTGAAATATATAGTGGAAATGATTCAAGAATTCTTGTTATAGAATTGAAGAACGATCCAGTATCATACAATGGTTATAGGACGATAGTTGATGATCAATTAATTAAATATAGTCAGTTTATAGAAGAAGCATTCAAGTCATATAGAGGGGATAATGTTGTAGTTGAGAGAATTGTCTTAACTCATTTGCCTCTTCATCAGCTTGTTCCGAGTCAAACCCAGTTCCGGAATACGAAATGGATAGGTTATAATATAGATTCTAATAGAGGCGTTGTTACATTCTCTCGTTTATTATAGTTTCAAAGAGATATTGACATTTGACATTATATTCATATATTTACATAGCAATTGGACAATTATGGACAATTAGGACAATGCTATGTAATTATGGAGGAAAGAGGTTTTTATTCTATTTCAGAGGTTGCTAAGCAGTTAGACGTTTCTCAAAAATCTATACGCAGGTATATTGCCAGCGGTATACTTGGTGCAACAAAGATAGGTAGTACCTATAGAATTCCTAAAGGTGCTCTAGAATATTTTATTAACAATCAGACAACTGCTTCTAATGATGTCAATTATGATCTTTTTGGGAATATAGTTGAAGACTATCAAGAGGTTCACCATTCGCCTAAATTTGATCAAGTTAATTGGTTTGATATTGGGGATAGATGGTTAAAGCCGGGTAAGTCGAATCTGACATTTGTAGATTGCTTTTGTGGAGCTGGAGGGCTTACAAAAGGGCTTGAGTTGTCCGGCCTTGAAGGCATCTGTGGTCTAGATTGGTTTAAGGAGGCTGGAATGACTTATGAAAGGAACTTTAAACATCCTTTTGTCAATGGTGATATTACTCTTCCTGAAGTGAAACGTCATTTTTATGAAGTTATTGAGAGACAGCTCAATGGAAGACATCTTAATATTGTCGCTGGCGGTTTCCCGTGCCAGGGCTTTAGTATGGCGGGTAATCGGATTGTAGATGATCCAAGAAATTCACTTTATAAAGAGTTGCTGGATATTGTAGATTATCTTAAACCAGATTTTGTTATTTGTGAGAATGTTAAAGGTTTGCGCTCTATGCTTGGTGGAAGGGTAGAACAAAAAATTCTTTCTGATTTTCGTTCTATAGGATACAATATGAATGTCACAACATTATGTGCTGCAGATTATTATGTTCCTCAGAAAAGAGAAAGGGTTATTTTTATCGGTAATCGCATAGGAAGGAAGAATTATCATCCGAAACCAATTCTTTCCTCCAATAATTATATAACCACAGGAGAAGCAATTGCTGACTTAATGGATCATACCGTTGATAAAGAATTCAATCACGTTCCAACGAAACATTCTCCTGAAATGGAAGAAAGGATGCGTAAGTGTCCTGAAGGACAAAGTCTGTATAAAGGATATTCTGATGCTTGGAAGAAATGTCCTTGGAATGAGGCTTCCTGTACCATTAAAGAAAATCACGGTGGGGTTAATGTCCATCCTAAACTTCCGCGAGTTCTTACTGCCCGCGAAATGGCTAGGCTTCAATCCTTTCCAGACGATTTTATTTTTGAAGGTCCAAAGAATAAACAGCTTGTTCAAATAGGGAATGCTGTTCCTCCATTATTGGGCAAAGCAATAGGTTTGGCCGTTAGATATTCTGCAGAAGATTTTAAATAATTTTTATATGTCATTAGTTGATTGGATTGCAATAGCAACGTTATTAATTGCTTGTGCCACAATTTGGTTTAATAGTAGAGGGACAAATAAATTATTATGTACCTTGAAACGACTCGCTATGATTCAGGTGGAATTAGATCTCAGACGGGAGCAATTGTTATCCGAACTACAGCAAGCGAAATATGGTTATTTAGCAGATAATCATATTGCTGGTTATTACAAAGAAGCAGCAGATTTCTTGAAAGATCAATTTGAAAGAGTTGAAGAACCAAAGTTGATGGCTAAGATGCATAAAGAGTTTCTAGAAATTCAGAAATCTCATTTGGCTAAGTTGAAGGATTTGGCAAAGGACTTATCTTAGTCTTATAAGAAAGGTCCGTAGATAACGTTCAAGACTTCGGAAGCCTGCGTAAAGGAAAAGTGTAAAAAGCGGGGGGGGATGCAGTGAGTTCACAATCTGGGTTTTGCGGTCGAGATTGCTCGGCCGCTTTTTGTTTTTAGGGGAGTGAAAAAAGTTGCTCTTTTCCGTACGATTCCATAATTGTACGGGGTAAATTTTACCGTATGGTTTGCTGGAAGGGGTGGGGAGGGTGTAGATTTGTGGATTTGAGATTGATGGGTATGGAAGAGAGCCGTTCAATAGATGAGCAGATAAGGGAATATGATAAGCTTAACTCTTCAAATCTAGCTGGTTTTATAGAGATGTTAAGAATGAAAAAGCGTGGAGAGAATTTGCCATTGGGATTTTTCCATATAGGAAAGACTGGAAGCATTCTAAATCAATTCGGAATCTCGGGAGACCTTACAGCCAATAAATATGTTTTAGATGGACGTCGCCATTCAAAAGATGATCTCCACAATCTATCCGAAGAAGAGTGGCTGGAAACACTTGAGAATATTAACGATCCAATTGCAATAAGTCGTTATAGGGAAAGAAAGAATGGATATCGTATTTATACCCAAAATAGAATAAAAGGGAAGAATGTATGTGTTGGACTTGATATCAACAGCATAGGTAGGAATGTGTGTGTGGCTAAAGTATCTACGGTTTTTGGGAGGGATTTGCGGAAACTTGGGAAAAGTTCTACGGAGAAAGTGCTATATAAAAAAGAGGCGGCTGAAGAATTTTCATCCGGTCACAATCCCCAGATATATCCTCAGTCGCCTATATCTGACGCAAAGGTATAAAATGGTTTGTGTTCTGCAAGACCAAAAGCAAAATAATTGCTCATTTCCGTACGATTCCAGAATTGTACGGGGTAAATTTTACCGGATGGTTTGGTTGAAGGGGTGGGGCGGGTGTAGATTTGCAGTAGGGAACAATATTCGCAAAATTTGCGAACAATATTTTTTATTAATAACTTTGTCAACATTATAGGTAGCAAATGGAGATTTCGTTTGAGAAGGATTACCTAAGAAAACTGTTTTATGACGGTGACTCAGGTGATAAACAACATCGTTTCCAGCCTGAAATAGTTAAGAGATACGTTAAGGTAGTGAATATACTTGACTCTGTGGATAAGCCAGCAGACCTTTATCGTTATCGTTCGTTGCATTACGAAAAGCTTGTAGGGGATAAAACTGGATTAGAATCTGTGCGTGTGAATGATAAGTATCGCCTGGAAATCAAAACATCAGCTGATGGGATTATTACTATTTGCAGTATTATTGAATTGTCTAACCATTATAAGAAGTGAAACAATGGGCAACTTGGGATATGGAGTTTATCCAACTCACCCTGGTGAGGTGCTAAAAGATGAAATAGAAGAGCGTGGAATCAGTCAGCGCCAGCTGGCAAAGAATATGGGGTTGGCGTATTCAGTTGTAAACGAAATACTCAACACAAAGCGTCCGTTGACGGCCAAGACCGCATTGATGTTTGAGGCGGCGCTTGATGTTCCTGCAGAATCTTTAATGTTTCTGCAGACTAAGTATAACATACAGACTGCGCGCAAAGATTCATCGCTGAATAAATTGCTCAAAGAGATTAGAAAGGTTGCTGCGGTTTTCTGATTTATATCGTTGAAACTAGAGGGAGCGGGCGGTGCGGGCGGCAAGGCGGGCGTTGTTGAGGACAAGCTGGATGTTGGCCTTGAGGCTGTCTCCGCCGGTAAGGTCTTTAACCTTGGCAAGGAGGAAAGGGGTGGTTTCTTTGCCGTGGATGCCTTGTTCTTTGGCTTCTTTGACGGCCTGGTCAATGGCTTGGTTGATGTAGTCTGGATCCATAGACCATTCTTCCGGGATAGGGTTGGTTACAAGCATACCGGAGTTCAGACCCATTTCCTGCTGGGCATTGAATGCTGCGGCAAGGTCTTCTGGAGTGTCGATCCTGTAGTCAACCTTAAAGCCGCTGACTCTGGTGTAGAAGGCAGGGAGCTCGTTTGTCTGGTAGCCGATAACGGGCACGCCCTTGGTTTCCAGGTATTCCAGAGTTAGGCCAAGATCCAGGATAGACTTGGCGCCGGCGCAAACAACCATAACCGGAGTGCGGGAAAGCTCCTCCAGATCGGCAGAAATATCCATAGTGGTTTCAGCTCCGCGATGAACGCCTCCAACTCCGCCGGTGGCAAAGATTTTTATGCCCGCAAGATGGGCTATAATCATAGTGGTGGCAACGGTGGTGGCGCCGTCTCTATTCTGGGCCACAAGCACGGGAAGATCTCTTCTGGAAGCCTTGGTTACAGCTGGCCCTTTCTTGCCGAGATACTCGATCTCCTCTTTGGTCAGGCCGGCCTTTAGTTTTCCTTTAATGACAGCTATGGTAGCAGGAACGGCTCCTTCCTTGCGGATGGCGTCTTCTACCATTAGGGCAGTCTCAACATTCTGAGGATAAGGCATTCCGTGAGAGATGATGGTAGATTCCAGGGCTACAACAGGCTTGCCGAGTTCTATTGCGGTTTTGACTTCGGGAGATAATTCCAAGTGCTTGTTCATAAAGAAAGAGTTTTGAGTTCAGGGTTGACGGCTTCTGGGCTTTCAAGGGTAAGGGCGGCGCATCTTAGGCCGAATTTTGAGGCTTCTTCAACGGGGGAGTTGGGGCCGTTGTGGATTATGCCAGCAAACAGGGCGTCTCCAGCGCCGGTCATATTCTTGATCTTTTCCGCTGCAATCGGGTATGCCGGAAAGGCTTGTGTTTTGCCTTGGTTGTCTATAACCTTCAGGCCATCTTTGCCAAGGCTGATGAAATGGCGGCCGTGGTGCTGCAAATGGCTGAGAGACTGCTCTTCAAGGCGGTTATACTTTATAGAGTGGAAGCGTGGATGGGCGGCCATTTCGAACGCCTGGGCTATGCGCTTTGACTTGGGGCCAGAAACGGCGTCCAGGAACAAAGGAGCCTTGCAGTTGTCCATAAGCCAGGCAATTGTTTTTGGCTGAAGGTTGGCCTCGGCGACAACGATGTCGGCTTCATTTATCTTTGCTTTCCTTTGGCTGAGCCAATCAGGAGTTATAAGGTTGGTGGTGTCCATATCGGCGATGCCGCCAATCATTCTTCCGTCTGAATCGTTGATGGAGGCAAAACAGGGATTTGGAGCGTTTTCTCCTGTTTGGCAGGCGGAAATGTCCATTCCAAGAGTTCTGCAGGACTCTGCGATAGATTTGCCGAAAAGGTCATCGCCGAAGACGGTAAGGAAGGTGATCTGGTCTCCAAGCAAAGAAAGGTTGTGGGCAATGTTGCGGCCAACGCCGCCAAAGGAAGTGCGCACCCGTCCGGGGTTGGAATCTTCGGGGCGGAAAGGGGCGTTGGAGGTAGCTGTGATATCCAGGTTGGCTCCGCCTATTACGCAGATTTTCATATTAGTAGTCGCCAGCGTTTTCGAAGGATATAATGCCTTCGTAGTAGAGTTTCCACTTCTGGCCGTTGCTCAGGGAAACGTCTATGTTTGCCACATAACCCTTGCCGGAAACCATTTCAAGGCTGAAGTATCCTGTGGCGGTAATCGGAAGTACATCCCACATCTCGTTTCTTATGACGGGATCATAGTCTCTGCTGAGATAGATGGTAATGTCGTTGTCGTTGTTGTTTCTTACAGAGCATAAGAAGCAGGTGTCGAATTCGTCGAGAGATGAAAGCGGTTTGGAAACGTCTATTTTCTTGCCAAGATCGCGGTCCATCAGCATCATTATGAAATGCTCGGTACCGTCTGTGAAATCCACCTCATAGTAATTGACTACTCCGGGAGAGTCATAAACCTTGTAGCCTGAAGCCTTCTTTATCGGGTAGGAGAGGCTGCCTTTTGTCATTGTCCAATAAACCTTGATATTAGCTTCCGTTCTTACGGCATCGCAAACTGCAATCAGCTTGGCACTTCCGGCAGCAGCTCCCGTTACCTTGCCGTTTTCATAAGTGGCTATGTCCGGCTTGTTTACATTTACCTGGAGGTTGCCGGTGTTGGTGGCGTTCTCAGGAGTTGTTGTAATGACAACCGGAAGACTCTGGCCGATGAACATCTCCATTGAGTTAGGAAGGATTTCTATTCCAGTTACGGGAATGGGCTTGCTGCTTTTGCCGCAGGAGGCAAGAATTACCATCGCTGAGGCGGCCAATGATAAAAGATTTAATATACGTCTGGTTTTGTTCAGTTCTTTCATTTTTGTTTTTTCAAGTGTTCATAGAAAATTACCTGATTTCAAACAGGTTAAGGAAGCCGGTCATCATAAAGACAGAACGTATGTCATCATTGATGCTCTGGACAATGATCTTGCCTCCCTTGTCTTCTGCAGCCTTTCTAAGGGTGAGGAATATTCTCAGTCCGGAACTGGAAATGTAGGTCAGGTCTTTACAGTCAAGAATTATGGTTTTGTCTGCCTCTTCCAGAAGCGGATTGATAATAGGGTTGGCTTCCTGGGCAGCCGGGGTGTCTAGACGGCCTGAAAAGGCAACTGTAATCTGGCCTTCTTCTTTTGTGACTTTTGTTTTCATTTTTATTGTATTTTCTTTGTTAGCGTAAGTATGTTCTTGTTATCCTGACGTTTGTAGGTGACACTGTCCATAATTTTGCGGTATAGGTGAATGCCCAGTCCTCCAATAGGTCTGTCTACAGCCACCTTGCTAGTATCAACATCCGGAGCTTGGGTAGGGTCGAACGGTTTGCCGCAGTCTGTAATGGTAAAGATGATTTCATCCGGGGTGCTCTCGGCTTGTATATTCACCTTTTCTGAGCCTGAATACATAATCACATTGGTCACCGCCTCTTCCATAGCAAGATTTATGCTAGATTCAACAGGGTGAGGAATATGGTGTTCCTCAGCGATTTTGCTGATCAAGCCTTCTAGGCGGCTAAGCTGGCTGATGTCGTTTGTAAGAGTTATGCTGTGCATGGATTTGCTTTGCGCTGGCTTGTTATCTTCTGTATTATTCAGATAGTGGAAAAAGAGCATTGTGAGGTCGTCGCTCTGAGGAGCCTCCTTGACAAAGTCCGCAACGGCCTTCTTCACATTGTCCAGATGGGCCTGGGCAGGCTTTCTGCCGGAAAGGGTTTCTTTCAGTCTCTGGATGCCGAACAGTTCGTGAGCAGGATTTTCTGCCTCCGTGATGCCGTCGGTATAAAGGAAGATAGCGTCGTCGTGATGGAGTGTCACCTCTTGCAGGGTAAATTCCATATTGCGTATGACGCCTAGCGGAAGGTTCGGATTTACAGGAAGTTCGCTAATCTTGTCGGTGAAGATAAGGGGAGCGTTGTGACCGGCGTTGCAGTACTGCATCTTTCCGGTTTTCAGGTTCAGAACGCAGCAGATGAAAGTCACGAACATATTGCTTTCGTTCATATCTGACATGCTTTTGTTCATACTGGTGACCATATCCTTTGGATTGTCATTATGGGCGCCAATGGTGCGGAAGAGGCTTCTTGTAACCGCCATCAGCAAAGAGGCCGGCACGCCTTTTCCGCTCACGTCTCCGATGCAGAAGAAGAGCTTTTCGTCGCGGATAAAGAAGTCATAGAGATCTCCGCTGACTTCCTTTGCCGGAACCAGTGCGGCAGAAAGATCTATGTCTTTTCTCTCTGGGAATGGCGGGAAAGTCTTTGGTATCATAGACATCTGGATGTCGCTGGCAATCTTCAGCTCGCCCTCCATTAACTCCTTCTTCTCTGATAAGGACTTGAACCTTAACTGACTCTTGGCAATCGCACGGAAGATCATTATTATAAGAAGAAGACCAAGAACCTGAAGTATCCTTATAAGATTGTCAAGTTTCCTCAGGTCTGCGAACATCTCTTTTTCAGGAATGATGATATTCATTGCCCAGCCTGTCTTGTCTATAGGGGCGTAGTAGACCATATTCTTCTCGCCATTGTGAGATACTTGAATGCTTCCGGTTTCCCTGTTGAGCATAGCCCTGTTGAGAGCGTTGAAATGGGCTGTATCTTTGACGGTTGCGGCATACTCGTCTATGGTGGTGTTCATTATGAGGCTGTTGTCTGGACTTACCAGAAGCCTTCCGGTGCGGCTGACAACAGTGCTGAATGCCCCGGGATAAATCTTGGTTTCGTGGGCAAGGGCGGTAAGCCACTCAAGGTCAAGGTCTGCGGTAAGCACTGCGGCGGTTTTTCCCTGGCTGTCCTTGATAGGAACGGAGTAGGTGGTCATCAGGATTTCTCCGCCTCCGGTATCCACGTAAGGTTCGGACCAGTATCCCCTGTCCAGCTCGATAGGCTTGACAAACCATTCTTGAGACGGATAGTCATACTCCGGAGTAGCCAGTGAAGTTTCTATGATTTCCCCGTTAGTTATTGCAGTGTACGGAGAGTACAGCGGCCTGTCTTTATAATAATTTGGAACCATTGCTATTGTGGAGCCGGCCACAAGCGGGTTGTTGTTTACAATCAGCTTTGGAATGTTGGCCAGGCTGTCCGGAACCTGAAGGCTCCACTGGGCTACCCAAACGCTGTTTCTCACGGCGCTTTCTACCTGATTTACAATGTTGAGGATTCCGCTTCTGCTTGCGTCCAGCTGGCTCTCTGCCTTTGTCTTTGCCTCCTGGCGTATGCCTTCCTGGGCGTAATATGCCTGGACAAGCGATATGGCTTCCAGAATGGCCACAGAAACAATGATAAGCAGAAGACCAGTCCACCTGGTTCTTCTTTTCATTGCTTTTTCAGCAAGTTTCTTTGTGCGCTCCGTTACATTCATAATACTGATTCCAATGCAGCCCTGAAATTAGGCATCGGGCATTTGGTGTCTCTTTCAATAATAAGTGTCTTCAGACCCGCGTAAGGGCGGATCATTTCCTCAGTGTCTTTGAGGTTTATGCCTTCCCCGAAATAAAGCGGGGCGAAAGTGTCCCAGAATTTCATTGCCACAGGCTTAGGCATATGGTAGGTCTCCTGGATGAATTCCGCGTCGCTGAGGTAACAGCACAGGTAAACCATTCCAAGGTCGAACAGGCGGTTGCCGCGGCAGAAATCGCCGAGGTCTATAAAATACTTCCTGCCGTCTGGTGTAAATATGGCGTTGCTGAACTGCAGGTCTCCGTGAAGGGCAGTGTTTTCATCTGGAGTGTCTGAAATGAATTTTCCCAGCTTGTCTTTTTCTTTAACGGTGAAGAAAGGGTTCTCTTCCAGTAGCTTATAGTAGCGGTCTTTGACGTTGTAAAAGTCTTTTGGGTTTAGCTGAATCTTATGGAGTTCCAGGCACATCTGGGTAAATTCCGCGGCATACTGTGGTATGTTTTCCGGGTTGTCACCGATAGCTCTGGAGTAAGATTTCTTGCCCACTATTCTCTTGAAACGTATGCCGTAGCGGCCGTCTTCCGTAACCACATACTCTCCAGGCTCAGGAGTAGGGATTCCCAGCTGGTAAACCTTCTTTGCCATCAGCATTTCATCCAGCGGCTGGCTTATCTTGCCCGGGAAATACAGCTTGAGCATAATGGAAGGGTCTGTCTTGTGGTCGTAGCTCTCTCCGTTGGCACCGCCCCCAGAAAGAACATAATCGCTGAGAGAAATCTTGATAGGCTCCATATTACTGATTTGTTATTCTTCTTCAAATACTTGGTTTACAAGCATCTCAAACTCCTTAAAAGCGAAGGTGCCAGCGAGCTCGCGGAGAGAATCCGCCAGACCCCTATAATGCCATTCGTGGTCTTTCTTGTCGTGGACGTGAAAAATCTTCCATAATTCGTCCCCCTTTTCGCTGTAGTCTCTTGCTATGGCTCTCATATTGGAGAGCTTGTCTCCCAGAGCAACAATCTTTGTGTCTAGGGGAGCATTTGCAAGACGCTCAATGGCAGATCTTTTGCGGTCGTGCCAGCTGTCTGTTTCGCTTCTTCCGGCAGCGTGCTTGTCGCTTTCGTTCTCCACAATATCTGCAATCCTGTCTCCGAACTCTTCTCTTATCTGTTCTACGGTTACGTTTGTGTCTTCAACCGTGTCATGAAGGGCGGCAGCAGCAAGAAGCTCCTGGTCTGAAGTCATCGTTGAAACTATCTCCACGGCCTCCATCGGATGAACTATGTAAGGGAAGCCCTTGCCCCTTCTCTCTGTTCCGGAGTGGGCTTTGACAGCGAACAGAATCGCTTTGTCAAGAAGCTGAGTGTCAAGAGGTTTATTTGCCATTTTGCTGATTCATAAAAGGCAGGTCCTTTGCCTGTTCCACAATCATTTCGGCTACGATTTCGTTGCTCTTTTCCTTGCCGTTCAAAAGGTCAAAGAAATAGCGGACTCCGCCCTTTCCCCAGCCTTTCTTCAAAATGTATGCTATGCACAGGTTTTGAGGGCCAATAGAGGAGGAGATGATGTCCAGGTCTGTAAGGCCCATCTGGTAGCAGGCAATCTGGTAAGCGCCGTCAAAGCTGTCTTTGATTATGGCGTGGATGTCTCCCAGAGTCTTGCATCCTATGCCCTTGAAAACAGACAGGTACGGAAGCAGTGAAACTTCCTGGATCTCTGCCTGGTTGACGGCGGCTATCTTCTTGTTAATCTGGCGGAAAGGATCCAGCTCAAGGTAGCTGCGGAAAGTGTCTCCGTCCAGCGGAACCTCGTCCAGGTTGCCAGAAGAAACAAGCTTGTGGACCTTGCGCCGGTAGTCCGTGATCTCTGAACGGATCTTGCTGAACTCTTCGTCTATAAGTTCCAGCATTCCTGCAAGGCGGCTCATAGAGCGCATATACCTTTTAGGAATCTCCACTCCGGCCTTGTAGCCAGTGTCGTGGTCCAGATTGGCCCAGGCGTGCTGAAGAACCGTACGCATCTGGACTTCAAACTTGTACGGGAAGTCCTTCATTGAGCATACGTAATGCAGGGAAAGGTAGCCGAAACTGTCTATGTCGTGAACCTTGCGCTTGTCTATGGAATTCTCCCAGTCAACTTCAAACATTCTCTCGATTGCCGTTGCAACCTTTTCCACATCGTCTATGTAATAGGTTATTACGCGAACGCCGAGTATGTCTGTAATGTCTGCCAGGCTCTTGTACTTGGAGCCTTTCCTCTCAAGCTTTCCGGCCAGGGAGTCTTCCTTCTTGATTCTGGATTCCACGCTTGCAACGTGAAGGCCCGTCTCCTTGAAAGTCTGCGTGAGCAGGGAGAGTACCTTTGCCTCTGCATTCTCAAAGAGGGGATACTTGTCTTTGTATTCCTGAATGATGGCTTTGCAGTGGTCGTCCAGATGTGCTGTATAGGTCATTATTGCTTTATGTATGAAAGGATAATGTCAACGATTTCGTCTTCCGTATGGTTGTCTGCATTTATCACCAGGTCATAGTTGCGGGAGTCGTAGCGGCTCTTTCCGGTGTAGCGCTTTACGTAATTGTCTCTGCTTTCGTCTATGGAATCCATAACGGTTTCAGCCTCTGTCTCATTAAGATGCTGCTTCTTGACAATTCTCTTGATTCGGTTTTCCCTGGATGCGGTAATGAAAACGTCCACCTTGTTAGGGTGGTCTCTGAGCACAAAGAATCCGCTTCTGCCGGCTATCACGCAGGAACCTTCCTCGGCTATTTCCTTCAGGATCTCGGTCTCAGCCTTGAAGATGTCATTGGTGGTAACGTCTCCTCGGAGTTCCTGGAGGTATTTGGCGTCAACCTCTATAATCCTGCCGACTTTTGGAACGGGAGCCACAAAGTGCATGAAGTCTGCCAGCCAGCTCTTCTTTTCTCCCTTGAGCTTCTCGATGGCGTAGGTGGTAAGGTCGAATTTCTCCCTCAGGTTGCGGATAAGTTCCTTGTCTGAGTAGTGAACGCCTAGCTTGGCGGCCAGTTTGCGGCCCACAGTATGTCCTCCTGAACCAACTTCGCGGGCAACGGTGATAACGAATTTTTCCTTGGTATCCATATCTGATATATGTTTTGTTTCCTCTAAACTACAAATTTAATGAATTCTTTATAGAATACCGCAGACCTTTGCCGCCTTGAAGACATTTTGTCTGTGAAGATGGACAGTTTTTCCTTTTTTCAACGACAATTTTTCAGTCTTGGCCCTGTTTTCCGCCTGGCACCTGATTTGCCGGCGTAAAGGTGTCTCCGCCTTTGGAGATCAGCGAACAAGGCCCTTTGCAGGCCGGAAGGCTGAACATTTTAAGTTGTTGTATTATGCTACCTGTAAGAAGAACTTCAAATAGCTGGTTGCCAGAGATATTCAATGATTTCTTCGACAACAGCTGGATGGAAAGGACAAACTACACGGCTCCTGCCATCAATGTAATTGAAAACGAAAAGGAATATGAGCTAGAGCTTGCGGCTCCAGGCCTCAATAAAGATGATTTCAAGATTCATCTGGACAATGAAGGAAATCTTGTGATCCATATGGAAAAGAAGACCGAGACCAATGATGAGAAGAAGAAAGGCCGCTTCCTTAGGCGTGAATTCTCGTACGAGAAATTCCACCAGAGCCTTTTGCTTCCAGATGATGTTGACATTGAGAAGATTGAGGCAAAGATGGAAAACGGCGTGCTGAATGTTGTTCTGCCTAAGATTGTAAAGGTTACGCCTTCTGTAGAGCACAGAACCATTGATATCAAGTAAAGCCCGTTTTTAGTTGGCTATAGCTAGGAAATAGCAGAATAATCTTTGACGTCTTTCCCCTGCTTTCTGAGGATTGCCAATTGAGCTGCAAGAAGCTTGTTGTCAGCCTTCTGGAGCAGGGGATCGTCGTCCAGTATATCCAGAGCCGTTCTCCTGGCCTCTTCCAGAGCCTGCCCGTCGCGGTAAAGCGAGGCAATGTGCAGGTCTATTGCAAGGCCGCTCTGCGATGTGCCCTCAAGGTCTCCCGGGCCTCTCATCTTCATGTCTTCTTCCGCAAGCACAAAGCCGTCTGTTGTCTTGCACATAAGTTCCAGCCTTTTGCGGCTTTCCTTGCTGAGCTTATAGCCGCTCATAAGTATGCAGTAGCTCTTGGCCGCTCCTCTTCCCACTCTTCCGCGGAGCTGGTGGAGCTGGCTCAGCCCGAACCTTTCCGCGCTCTCTATTACCATAACAGATGCGTTAGGAACATCCACTCCAACTTCTATAACGCTGGTGGCCACCAGTATATGAGCTCTCCCGCTGGCAAACAGGTTCATATCTATTGCCTTGTCTTCCGGCTTCATCTTGCCGTGGACAACGGCCGTTATGTACTGTGGCGTTTTGAATTCCTCTATGATGCGCATATATCCTGCTTCAAGGTTCTCGTAGTCCATCTTCTCGCTTTCCTTTATCAGCGGATAGACAACAAATACCTGCCGACCCTGGTCTATCTGACTGCGCATAAACTCAAATACCTGCCGTCTCTGGTTTTCCCAGGCGTGGGTTGTAACCACAGGCGTACGGCCTGGAGGCATTTCGTCTATAATGCTGACGTCCAGATCTCCGTAGAGAGTCATAGCCAGGGTTCTAGGGATAGGGGTGGCCGTCATTACCATTATGTGCGGAGCCAAATTTTCTGCTTGGGCTTCTTCGTTCTTGCTCCACAGCCGGCTTCTCTGATCTACGCCAAAGCGGTGCTGCTCGTCTATTATGGCAAGTCCCAAAGCGTGGAACTTGACCCTATCTTCTATGAGGGCGTGAGTACCAACGATTATGTTCAGAGTTCCTTCTTCAAGGTCTTTCAGAATCTGCTTCCTTTCCTTGGCCTTGGTGCTTCCTGTAAGAAGGGCAATCTTTGCATCAGTGGCCTTGAGAAATTTTGATATGCTTGCAAGATGCTGCAGGGCAAGCACTTCAGTAGGGGCCATAATGCAGGCTTGGTAGCCGTTGTCTATCGCGATTAAACTCAAGAGAACCGCAACCAGAGTCTTGCCGCTTCCAACGTCTCCCTGAAGCAGGCGGTTCATCTGCTTCCCGCTGCGCATATCTTCCCGCATTTCCTTTATCACCCGTTTCTGGGCTCCCGTAAGAGGGTATGGCAAAGAGGCATAGCAGCGGTTGAAATTGCTTCCGACCTTGGTCATCATAATGCCGCCGCTTTTTGAAAGGCGGACGTTTCTTTGCTTAAGAAGGCTAAGCTGAAGGTAGAAAAGCTCCTCGAACTTAAGCCTTTTCTGGGCTGCTTCCAGTTCTCTTTGGCCAGCGGGGAAGTGGATGTTTCTCAGAGCCTCTTCCAGAGGACAGAGGCCCTTGGAACGGATTAGAGACTGCGGAAGGGTTTCTTCTATATGACCCTTGACCTTTTCCAGAAGAACGCTCTGGATTTTGGTTATGGCCTTTATTCCCATTCCGGAATTCTTCATCTTTTCCGTAATAGAGTATATGCCTGCCATTGAGCCTGTTCCGTAAGTCAAGGCTTCAGATGGCTTATAAATTTCTGGATGAACAAGATTCACGTGACCGTTGAAGATGGAGGGCTTTCCAAAGGCAATGAACTCCTCTCCCTGGACCAGCTTTTCGCTTATCCATTTCAGGCCGGAGAAAAAAACAAGTTCCATCTTTCCCGTGGCATCCTGGAGGGTGGCGACAAGGCGAGATTTCCCCTTTACCGTCCGGCCTGAGACAAGGCCCGCGTATTCCTTCTTCACAACCACTCCCCTGATCTGTATATAAGAAGAAGATGGAGCGTCATCCCCTTCAAGAGTCTGAGAGCTCAGGATGGAGCTTATTGGATAGACCTTGCTCTTGTCTATCCACCTGAAAGGAAAGTAGTAGAGCATATCTCTGAAGGTATGCACATCTGCCTCCTTTGCCAGCAGCTCCGCCCTCTTTGGGCCGATTCCCGGAAGGTACTTTATGTCCGTGTCCAATATGCCGGTTTTCATCTTGGGCAAATTTACGAATTATTGCAGTTTTTTTCGTAAATTGCACTTTAATATGAAACAGAAACTTGTAATCGGAATTACGCAGGGAGACAGCAATGGAATAGGCTATGAAGTTATCATCAAGGCCCTTTCCAATGCCAATGTGCTGGAACTTTTTACTCCGGTGGTTTACGGCTCCTCTAAAGCTTTCGGGTACTACCGCAAGCAAATACCTGAAACAGAAAATATTAACACTAATCTTATATCTTCCGCCAAAGATGCTCATCCAAAGAGGGTGAATATCGTAAACTGTGTTGGAGATGACCTTCCGATTGAGCCAGGAAAGCTTACGCACGAAAGCGCCAAGGCTGCCATAGCTTCTCTGGAAATGGCGGTTAAGGAAGCCAAGGCCGGGTACATAGATGTCATAGTTACTGCTCCTTTCAGCAAAAAGGGAGTTACCCTGGAGCATTTCAAGTATGCCGGCCACACGGGATATCTGATAGAGACTTTCGGGGCAAAGGACGGACTGATGTTTATGTGCTCAGACACTCTGAGAGTGGGCGTTGTAACTATGCACATTCCGCTTAAGGATGTATCTTCTTCCATCAGCAAGGAGCTTATAATGAGCAAGCTCCGATTGATGAACGAATCGCTGAGGAAAGATTTCAGAATTGAGCGGCCGAAGATTGCCGTTCTGGGTCTCAACCCTCACGCGGGAGACAGGGGACTTTTGGGAGATGAGGAACAAAACATTATAATTCCTGCCATAAAGGAGGCTAACGCTGAGGGCATAGACACCTTTGGGCCTTTCCCTCCTGATGGGTTCTTTGCGGCCACTCTCCAGGGCAAGTACGATGCTGTGCTTACTATGTATCACGACCAGGGGCTGATACCGTTCAAGACGCTTAGCTTTGATTCCGGAGTTAACTACACCGCCGGCCTGCCTGTCATAAGAACTAGTCCGGATCACGGAACTGCATTTGACATTGCAGGCCAGAACAAGGCCAATCCGCACTCTATGCTTTCCGCGATTTACCTTGGCATAGATATTTACCGCAACCGTGAACATTACCTCCAGATACACGCTAACCCGATGACTGCCCAGATTCCTGGAAACGACGACAATACTCGCAGGGGACCGGCTCCGGAAGCAGAAACTGAATAATATGCCGCAGAAACGCCCTCCGATATTTTTGTACACAGACGGGTCTTCCAGGGGAAACCCCGGGCCCGGAGGATGGGGCGTTGTCCTGGTATGCGGAGACAAGCGTAAGGAACTCAGCGGTGGAGAGGCTCTTACCACAAATAACCGGATGGAGCTTACGGCTGTGATTGAAGGGCTCAAGGCTATAAAGTGGAAAAACGCAACGGTTGAAGTCTGGTCTGATTCTTCCTACGTGGTCAAGGCCATAGAAGAAGGCTGGCTTGAAGGCTGGATTGCCAACGGCTTCAGAGACAAGCATAACAAGAAGAAGAAAAACGAGGAGCTGTGGATGGAGTATGTGGAGGTGTCAAAAGGCTTTGACCTTCACTATCACTGGCTGAAAGGCCACGCGGGCCATCCTGAAAATGAAAGGTGCGACGCCCTTGCCTTTGCCCAGGCTTCTCTCTACGCTCAGGAAAACAAAACATAGGCTATGGACAATATACTTGGAAAAAGAAACCTGAAGTTCGCGATGGTGGGCAGCGGAAGCTGGGCTACGGCTCTGGTAAAGCTGCTTATGAACCATCAGGAAAAAATATCTTGGTTTATAAGAGACCAGAAAAACATAGACCGAGTGATGAAGAATCACCGCAACAAGGTATATCTGAGTTCCGTAATTCTGGAGCCGGACCGCCTGTTTATGAGTACAGACATAAACGCGGTGGTAGATAGCGCAGACGTTCTTGTTTTCTGTATCCCGAGCGCTTATTTTCTTGGAGTTATGGAGAAGCTTACTGTTTCTCTGGACAGCAAGTTCATCATTTCCGCCATCAAGGGCTTTGTGGGAGAGAGGACGATCGCCGAGTATTTCAACCAGGTTCACCACATTCCTTACGACAGGATAGGCGTAGTCAGCGGCCCTTGCCACGCTGAGGAAGTGGGAATGGAAAGGCTTTCCTATCTGACATTCACCAGCAAATACATTGCAACGGCCAAGACCCTCTGCGATTTCTTTGAGTGCGATTATGTAAGGACAATGCCGGGAACGGACATCTACGGAGTGGAATACGCTGCCGCGCTTAAGAATATTTACGCTATTGCCGCGGGAATCGCGCACGGTCTGGGCTATGGAGACAATTTTCTTTCTGTGCTGATGACCAGTTCTTTCAAGGAAATGACCGAGTTCCTGAACGCATCGCATCCGGACAAGAAACGCAATGTTCTTACTTCTCCTTATCTGGGAGACTTGCTTGTTACCGGTTACAGCCAGTTCAGCCGCAATCGCACTTTCGGAAGCATGATAGGAAAGGGCTATTCCGTCAGAAACGCTCAGGTGGAAATGAATATGGTGGCTGAAGGCTATTACGCAAGTGCGGCTATCAATCTTATAAACAAGAAATACAGAGTTGAGATGCCTATAGCAGAGGCTGTTTACGACATACTCTACGAGGAGAAGTATCCGGCTTACGTGCTAAAGAGACTGAGCGACAAACTTTACTAGAAACCTAAGGATTATGCTTAAGCTTCATACTGATATGATAGAGCCCTTCATAGGGCCTGAAGATTTCAAGGGGGCAATGGACAGGGCTTTGCAAGCCTACGACACCCTCCTTTCTGGAACCGGTCCTGGCGGTGAGATGACCGGCTGGCTGGATCTTCCAGTCAAGACTCCGGAGAAAATTCTGGCGGATTGCAAAATGATTGCAAACCGCTGGCTGGGAACGATGGACGTGGTTGTGGTGATAGGAATCGGAGGATCCTTCCTCGGGGCTAAATGCGCTCTGGAAGCGTTTTCCCACAGTTTTGCCAGCGCCGGAGAGAGAAATAGCCCTCACATAGTCTTTGCAGGATATTCTCTCAGCGAGGACTATATGTCTGACCTTCTGGGCTATCTGAAGAAGAAATCTTACGGAATGATTGTCATATCCAAGTCAGGCACTACCATAGAGCCTGCCCTGGCATTCAGGATTCTGAGGAACGATATGCTTAAGAGGTTTGGGGTTGAGGATACCAGAAGGAGAATAGTAACTGTCACCGATGAGAGTAACGGAGCCCTCAGGGCGATGAGCGAGAAATACGGATACACTTCTCTTCCAGTGCCTTCCAATGTGGGCGGGCGCTATTCTGTACTTACGGCTGTGGGTCTTCTTCCGATTGCTGTAGCGGGATTCGACGTTGAGAGTTTCCTGGGAGGGGCAGCGGAGGCAAGGGAGCATCTTCTCAAGAAAGACAAGAGCAATCCGGCCTTGGTTTACGCATCGCTGAGGAACATTATGTACCGGTGCGGCAAGAAAATTGAGGTATTCGTCAATTATCATCCAAAGCTCAAGTATCTGGGAGAGTGGCTCAAGCAGCTTTTTGCCGAGAGCGAGGGCAAGCAGCTCAAGGGGCTTTTCCCTGCCACTCTGGACTTTACCACAGACCTGCATTCCGTAGGCCAGTATATTCAGGATGGAGAGAGGACAATGTTTGAGACTTCCATTCTGGCAGGAAGCAAGGAGGTGGAGGTGTTTGTTCCTAAATCTACAGACAATCTCGACGGCCTGGACTATCTTGTGGGAAGGACTCTGGAAGATATCAACTTTATGGCGGAGAAGGGTACCAGAATGGCACATACCAGCGGCAATGTTCCAAATATCTACATAGAGATGGAGAAGATAGACGAGTGGAATATGGGACAGCTCTTCTACTTCTTTGAATTCTCCTGTGCCGTAAGCGCCTATATGCTGGGCGTAAATCCTTTTGACCAGCCTGCAGTTGACGTTTACAAGAACAATCTTTACAAGTTGCTGGGAAGACCGGGATATACGGAATAGAAATGACTTCTGCCATTAACCCTATGCTTTTGGACCTGGCCCTGATACTCGTGGTAGCGGGGGTGGTGACCATTATATTCAAGGCGCTGAAACAGCCCCTTGTGCTGGGTTATATTGTGGCTGGCATTCTCACCGGTCCATACATTGGCTGGATTCCTACGGCAACCCAGGTGGAGAGCGTGGAGTTCTGGGGGAAGATTGGCGTTATCTTCCTTCTGTTCGGCCTTGGTCTGGAGTTCAGTTTCAAGCAGTTGAAGAAGGTCGGCGGCCCTGGCGCCACAACGGTTTTCTCCGAAGCGGTGGTAATGTTCTGCATGGGCTTTCTCATAGCCAAGATTTTCGGATGGGAGACCGTGACTGCTCTGTTTGTGGGAGCTATGCTTTCCATTTCTTCAACATCCATTATTATCAAGACCTTTGATGACCTTAAAATCAGCGGCAAAAAATCTTCACAGCTTGTGTTCGGAGCACTGATTTGCGAGGATCTTGTGGCAATACTTCTTCTTGTGCTGCTTCCTACATTTGTGCTCAGCAAGACATTCAACGGCGTGGAACTGGCTACCAAAATTCTGGGAATAACGGTGTTCCTCCTGCTTTGGTTTACAGGCGGAATATATTTCATACCAACTATTTACAAGAAGCTCCGCAAGCTTATGAGTGACGAGACCCTGATTGTGGTTTCCCTTGGACTTTGCCTTTTTATGGTTGTTGTAACCCTTAAGGCCAACATCTCGGAGGCGCTTGGGGCTTTCGTTATGGGAAGCATTCTCTCCGGAACAGTTCAGAGGGACAAGATACTTGCCCTTACCAGGCCTATCAAAGACTTCTTTGGTGCCATATTCTTTGTGTCTGTGGGAATGCTTGTGGATCCAGCGGTTCTTCTGCATTACTGGCCTCACGTACTGGTGATTACACTTGCTGTTATCATTGTCAAGCCGCTGGCTGCTACCATCGGTTTCCTCTTCAGCGGGCAGGCGCTGAAGATTGCCCTTCCCGCCGGATTGTGCATGTGCCAGATCGGTGAGTTTTCCTATATCATAGCATCTCTTGGCAAGAATATGCACGCCACTCCGGAATATCTTTATCCGGTGATAGTTACGGTTTCCATACTTACCACTTTTGTTACTCCATACTGGGCTAAGGGCGGAGACAAGGTCTTCAAGTTCATCTATGTCCACTCTTCCAAGGGCTGGCGCAACGTTATAGACCGTCTGGGAAGCGGCAAGAACACTTTCAACCAGCAGTCCAGATGGCGGAAGCTTCTGAAAAACTATCTTGGCCGTGTTCTCCTTTTCACTACCTGGATGGCTTTCATTATCATCCTGTTTACCAAGGTTATAAATCCTTTCATAAACAATCTGGTAAAATCTCTGTACCCGGAGATCGCAGGCCTTCTGTGGATACGCCTTATCCTATTCCTTCTGACTATAGGCGCTATCTCCCCGTTCATCTGGGCCCTTCTCAGGCTAAAAGACAAAGAGGGGCTTTATGACCAGATCTGGGCCGACGGCAAGTTTGCCCGCGGACCGCTTCTTTTCCTCAAGGCCATAAAGTACATAATCGCCTTTATGGCAATATCTTTTGTATCCAGCCTTTATCTGACAAAGAGTACTGGCGTCATAATTCTGATCTGCGCGACGGTAATCGTTTTCGTGGTCTTGTCGCAGAGGATAAAGGGTTATTATTCCAGAATTGAGCAGAACTTCCTTTCCAATCTCGACAGTGAAGGCGGAAGGCGTTTTGTCATTCCGAGGGAGATGGCTAATGAGATTCATATGGAAAAATGCACCGTGGGCCAAAATTCCTACCTGGCCGGACGCAGCATCGGTGAAGTTCACAGGAAAAAAGATACCGGAGCTCTTGTAATCCAGCTCATCAGGGGCGGCAGGGTAATTAACCTGCCGCATAAGGAGCAGGTTTTCTATCCGTCTGATTCTCTTCTTATTCTGGGATCTGATAAGCAGCTTTCTTCTTTCATTGCCCTTTCCAAAGACCGAGACAGAGATCCTTCCGCCGAGCTAAACGAAGAATCCATAGAGATGCGCCTATTCCAGATTACCTTGGGAAGCAAAGCTCCTGTAATTGGCCACAATGCCAATATTACGGCTTTCAGAAAGCAGTTCGGAGTTCTTCTGGTTGGTGTAGAAAAGTCAGATTCAGATGTCTTTCTCCGCCCAAATTCCACTGTAACTATAGAGGCAGGAGATACTATATGGGTTGTAGGAAACCACGAGAAAGTGAATAAATTGAATATTTCTGAAGATTGACACAGGCTGTCAATTTCAAGTCATATCTTTGCGTTTATGGAAAAAGCGTTTTTAAGGCAGGTTGCTTCGTTGTTTGCGCAAGACAATGATATACAGGGGTATACGTTTGTATTTCCTAATAGGCGTTCTTCCCTTTTCTTTCTTAAGCATTTGGGAGAGCTTAAAGACAAGCCTCTGTTTGCACCAAGGGTGTTCACGATAGACAATCTGTTTGATTATCTGTCAGATCTTGAAGTGGCTGATGATTTGACTCTGATTTTCAGGCTTTGGAAAACATATACAAGCCTCCAGAAGGATTATCAGCTAAAAGCAGGGGTCAAGGAAGCCGATATCAAAGAAGAGAAGGCAGATGATTTCATCTCCTGGGGCAAGATAATCCTCTCAGATTTTACAGATGTGGATCAGTATATGATAGACGCTCGCCAGCTGTTTATGAATGTCAAAGACATAAACGCGCTGAAATCAGATACTTCTATTCTTTCTGAAAGGCAGCTAAATGCTCTGAAGAAGATTTCTGGCCTCAAGGAAATCACCGCTGAAAAGAAGGTTGTCAAGAAATATCTTGAGATTTGGGATATGCTGCTTCCTTTGTACGAATCTTTCCGCGAGAGTCTCTTTTCTGATGGAATTGCATACTCGGCGATGTTGTACAGAAGCGTGGCAGAAAAACTCAAAAATATCGCTGAGCATCCTGATTTTGACGCTAAGCTTTCAAAACTGGGCAGAGTGGTTTTCATAGGTTTTTCCGCTCCTTCTGAATGCGAGAAAGAACTGATGCGATATTTTAAAAAGAACGGCGGGCTTTTCTATTGGGACTACTTCTCCGATATGATAAAAACTGGACATAACCGTTCTTCTCATTTGATTTCCAAGTGCACTAAAGAGTTTGGAAACTCAGAAAAACCGCTCTCCGGCAACGGAGGTTGGGAAAAAGGGCGTTGCATATTCAATGTAATTGGGGCAAGTGGAGCAACGGAGCAAGCAATGATTGCTTCCAAACTGCTGGATATGATACAGGAAGAAGGGGTTGAAGATATAGATACCGCCGTTGTGGTTTCTGACGAGACTCTATTGCTTCCCCTGCTGGAGATGCTTGGCCGCGAGAATGTGAATGTGACAATGGGTTATCCCCTGAAAGCTACATCTATGGCTTCTCTGATGTTGAGCCTGAGTGACTTGCATATTCGTTCCCGTAAAACTTCCAGTGGAATAATGATTCCCGGAGATGTCTTGTTATCAATTCTCAGTCACCCATACATAAAAGACATAGACTCAACAGCTGCTTCCAAGGCAATAGACTATATCAAGACATCAAATCTCTATATGCTGGATGAGTCTGAACTTACAGGTCCAAATCCTTTGGATATAAATTTCTCCACTCCTTTGTCTGAAATGCTAAAGAGATTAGCCCCAACTGAAAATATGTTTGGCTCGGCAGACGGCAAAGATGTTGCGGCAGCTATAACAGATTATTTCAGAAATATCTGCAAAGAATTGGCTGGGCATATTTCTTCTGTAGAAAGGTCTTTTCTAAATAAGTTTTTAGAGATTTTAGACCGAATTTCTTCCAGCAAGATTCAATTCCAAATGGAAAGAAGCTTTTATTCCCTTATCAGATCTGCCATAAAATCATCATCTGTTTCTTTCAGAGGCGAGCCTCTAGAAGGGTTGCAGATAATGGGAAATCTGGAAACCAGAGCTCTGGATTTTGACAGGATTATCTTTCTTTCTTTCAATGAAGGAACATACCCGGCAAGTGGTGAAAAGAGTAGCTGTGTACCATATTTTTTGAGAAAGGTTTTCAATCTTCCTACATACGAAAATGAAAACAGCATATCGGCGTATAATTTTTATCGCCTGATACAGAGGGCCTCCCAAGTTTATATGATATATGATACGGCTAATACAGACAAGCTGAAGGCAAAAGAAGAAAGCCGTTTCCTAAAGCAGCTCAAATATGATTTTGAGGTGGATCTGAAAGAAATGAGCTTCGATTTTCCATTGCCTTCTTCTTCTATGGCCTTGACAGGCAGCATAATGCTGACAGATAAAGATCGGGATAATCTTGGGAATTTCTTTAAGGATCTCAACAAAAGCAAAGAAAAAGAGCCGAGACGCTTCTCAGCCTCATCTTTGAACAACTATATAGACTGCCAAAGAAAATTTTTCTTTTCCAAGATTTTAGGGATAAGAGACGATGAGGATCTAACAGATACGGTAGAAGCAAATACGTTTGGAAGCATTTTCCATTATTGCATGGAACATATTTATGACAATTTTGCGGGAGGAAAGGGTAAAAAGCTATTTATAGATGAAGAAGTAATGTTCAAGATAAAGAAGCAAACTTTAGAAAAAGGATATCTGGATAAACTGATATCTGATGCTTTTGAACATGAAATGAAAGTCAAGAGAATAGAGGGCCAGAATCTAATTATAAAGAAGAGTATAGAAGCTTATATACGCAAGGCTATAAATGCAGACTGCATCAAGGCAAAAACGCCTTATGAACTTACTGGAAATGAGGTTTCTGTATCTGTTGAATTAGACAAAGATCTCTCCAGTGCCTGCTTTACCGGAGACATAGACAGGCTCGAGGAATATGCCGGACTTCCAAGAATTTGTGACTACAAGACCGGAAGATTCTTAAAAAAAAGCAGCAAACAATCTTCTTATCTGCCAGAAAAAGAGCTTAGAGATGATGAGTTTGAGTCATTGCTTGAGGGAATGTTCAATACAGAAAAACATCGCGATAAATATGAATCCATAATGTTTCAGCTCTTTGTGTATGCCTTCCTTTACAAACAGAAGAGCAAAATATCCTCAGACTTTTATCTTTCAGTATATCAATTGCCTGTAATAGACAAGACTGGCCCTGTATCCATTCGGATAACAAATAGTCAGCTGGAAAATTTTTCTGCAAGGCTAGCTGTTCTTCTGAAGGGAATCCGGGATAAAGCGGAAACGCCAGGTTCTTCAGTTGAGGTTTGCAAACAGATTTCAGGCAATTGCGATTATTGCGATTTCAATAAATATTGCAGGAGGAGCTATAGTGATGAAAAATAACCTTTTAGTTTATGATGCTTCAGCCGGAAGCGGCAAGACATATAAACTCTCAGAGAAATTCTCCGATTATCTTTTGGAGGAATTCAAAAGGGGCAATAAAGATGCCTACAGGTTTGTTATGGCAGTTACTTTCACTAACAAGGCAACTTTTGAAATGAAATCCAGAATCATATCTAGGCTCTATGATCGCGCTAAAGGCATTTCAAAGGAAGAACGAAAGTTGTCAGAAGAAGACAGAAAGAACTCAATGCTTATACTGAAGAATCTTGTGCACGACTATACTATGTTTAGAGTCAGCACAATAGATAGTTTCTTCCAAAAAGTTCTCAAAGCTTTTGCTGTTGAAATGGGCAGCAGTTCTTCTTTTGATACCACACTGGACCAGGATTCTGCAATAGAGGCTGCTATGGATAGCCTGTATTCAAAGCTAGATACAGATGAAAAATTGCGGGCGGCTCTAGAGAATATTTCTCTTGCAAGACTTGAAGATGAAAAATACTGGAACTGGAGAGATGATCTTTTGGCAATATGCAAGAGGGTTTTGGATTCTGAATATCAGAATTTCAAACCGTCCTGCCTTGGATCGGAGAGCATAGGTGATATTGAAAAGATTTTTGAAAAACAGCAAAAAGAACTAGATGAGATTTTTGCCAAACAAGTCATTGGTTTGTATGATTCTATAATTAAAGAGGCCAGTGATTTGAATCTTAAGGGCTTGAATGGCAAGAAGGATTTGAGAAAATTTCTTGAAGACAGCTTAGCCGCAGACAAAAAATTCATAGACAGGAATAACAACACAATTATTAGAAACTATCCAATAGTTCTTGATACCTGGAAGAATGATCCTCAGCAGTTGAACAAAAATGGTTCTCTGGCAGATTTAGAAGCAATAGACAATAAAGTTGGAGGGTATATTCACAGCATAAAGGATTTGTATGGCAAATACTACACAAAGTATAAATCTCTGGGGCTGATAAGGCTGAATATCAGAGAGTCTTCTCTTTTAGACGCTGTTAACAAAGAACTTGAGGAATACCTTTCCAGAGAGCAGCTTACACTGTTAAGCAGCGCTCCCAAGATTCTTGCAGACCTGATAGACGGCAGCCCCACTCCATTTGTGTACGACAAGATAGGCGTTTGTATAGACCATTATCTTTTGGATGAATTCCAAGACACTTCTGTTGATCAATGGAAGAATTTCAAGCCTCTGCTGGAAGAAAGCCTGTCCAGAAATGAATATGCTTCAACGGAAGGCTTGGAGTCTATGCTGGTGGGAGATGTTAAGCAGAGCATTTACCGTTTCAGAGATGGCAAGTGGGAACTATTCAAAGACACTGTCAAAGAAGAGTTCAAAGACAATTATCACAAGGAGCCGCTAGATGTCAATCACAGGAGTCTGAAAAACATTGTTGAGTTCAATAATCTGTTATTCTCGTCTGTTGAAAAGGACAAGTGGTTTGGAGAAGAAGCAGATAATGCCTTGCCTGGGGCATTAGTGGGCAGGTTCATAGACAATCTGGATAATAAAACAGGTGGGCAAAAGGATCTTTCTGGAACGATAGCAGATATATACAGAAAATCTGCCCAGCATATCAAGCCTGAATATGAAATAGCCAGCCACAAAGGCGTAGTCCATATTATTTCCTGCAACTACGATGAAAAAAAATCAAAGGTTTCAAAAGATGAATTCATTCTTTGGGATTTAGTCAGGAAAATAAACTATTTGACAAAAGAATTGGGTTTTCTGCCAAAAGACATTGCCATTCTTGCAGATAAGAATTCCCAAGCCGGACTAATAGCCAATTATTTGGTTAACAATAAAATAAACATAGTATCCGGAGAAAGCCTCAAGCTGGATTCCAACAAAGTTGTATCTTTGGCTATAGAGCTAATGAGAAAACTGGTCAACCCTAATGATAAAGGATTGGATGCTCTGATTCGGCTCTATGGAATTGAGCTTGAGAGACTCGATCTTCTCGATTTGGCTTCTGAAGAGGGAAAGCAGTTTACCGCCAGATTAAGATCCTGCAATACTCTATACCAGATGTGCAAGCTGATTCTCAGGACTTTCTTCAAGGAATTGGAAGATGGAGATTTGGCTTTTGCCAAAGCGTTTCTAGACAGGGTTTTGGATTATTCCCAGACAAACGGAACAAGTATATCAGACTTCCTCAAATGGTGGGATCTTTCTAAAGACAAGTTTTTCATACCAGAACCATCAAGTAGCCAGGCTGTTCAGATTATGACTATGCATAAGGCCAAAGGCCTTGGTTTCAGGGTGGTATTCATACCTTTCCTGAGGGATAACATGATATCGGTTCATCATTATCCAGTTCCTGAAAAAGTTTGGGTTGCTTTAGATAAAGATAAATTGGGATATGACGGTCCGCTTCTTCTTCCTTTTAAGTGTGAGATGGAAGACAGCTTCTATAGAGATTACTATTATAAAGAGCTGATGGAGCGTAGTGTGGATAATTTAAATCTGGCTTATGTGTCTTTTACAAGGGCAAAGGAAAGATTGTATATCTATGCCAAAAGCAGCGGAGAGCCCATCAACAGCATTTCTGCGGCATTGAATGCTTTTCTTCCTGAGATTAGCGGGGAAGGCAAGCTTTTCAAAGTATGTCCAGAAACTCTGGAAGAGGGAGAAACTGTAACAGATTATGTTTTGGGCAATGATGCTGAGACTCCATTTGAAAAAGATTGCTCCAGGAGCACAGATTATGCCGGAAGTATAGAGGCTTCTATGGTTTTGACAGATCCTTCAACTATTAATTTGAGAGGCGTGTACGATGAGGATGACAATATTATGAGAGGAGTTTTGTACCATGAATTGTTCTCATATATAGATGGTGAGGGTAATTCGGAAGGCCCAATAGAGCTAAAGGCTGGCAAGGCTGTGGATAAGTTCCTTAAGAGGAATCCAGGCTCTCTTATCGGCGATGATGCTGATTCGCTTAAAAGAGAGGTGCTGGATAAGATATTCAGTGTCAGGGGAAAAGGCTGGTTTGATGAAGGTAGGATAATACTTGGAGAACAAAGTATCTTGTCAAATGAAGGAACATATAGACCTGACCGTATAATCCTTCCTCTTGAGGGAAAGATTTGGGCAGAAGTGGTGGACTACAAGTTTGGCACATACGAAGAAGGGTCTAAAAAACACAATTCATACGTTAGACAAGTCAAGAATTATATGCGGCTTTTAAGAAATATGGGGTATTCCAATGTCAAAGGCTGGCTTTGGTATGTCTTGGAGGATAAAGTTGCTGAAATTTTAAATAACTGATAGACAGCTGATTGAAGTTTACCGTTTTGATAAACGTAAAAACTTCCATTTTAAGAGGGTAAATTTTACCGTTTGGTTTGCCCCGAGGTGAGGGCGCTGATATTTTTGCCGTTGTTTTTTATAGCGGCAGATTATGAAGCGCATATCTAAAATGGTTCGCAGATGGGGTTTGATTGCAGCTTTTTTGCTGTTTTCCGGAACCCTTGCTCGCGGGCAGAATTATTCAATTTCTACAAATGCGGCAGAATGGCTTGCCATGGGCACAATCAATGTCTATGGTTCAATGCCAGTATCCAGACACATTAGTCTTAGAGCAGGGGCCGCATACAACCCGTTCACATTCGGAAACGGGGAAAATCAGAAGTATTTCCGTCATCTGGAGTTCTCAGCCGGAGCCAGATACTGGCCGTGGTTTGTGAATTCCGGGTGGTATATGAGTGCCTATGCAGATTGGGCAAAGTATGCGTGGGGAGGAATTCTTACTCACAAGGCATATGAAGGATATGCTTGGGGAGCAAAACTAGGGGGCGGTTACGCGCTTATGCTTGACAAAGGTATTAATCTGGAGGTAGGGACTGGAGTCTTTTTAGGAATCAATGATTATACGAAGTATTCCTGTCCAAAATGCGGCCGCAAGGAAGAAAAGAAAGAGAAGTTTATCTTGGCGCCCGCAGGCCTCCTTTTGGGTATTTCACTTGTTTTCTGAGTGTTATGAGAAACAAAGTTAGTGTTGTAATACGGTTTGCGGGTTTTGTGGTTTTGTGGTTTGCGGCAATGTGCGTGTGTTGGAAATGCCGCGGAGCTTTCAGGGAAGACGGGACAAAATCGTTCAGGGCAGTTATAGCGGATGCGCCCGCCGATACCCTCTGGTCTATGACCGGATTAAAGGAAAAAAGACTTGTAACCGTTCCCGCAGAGGAAGAGGAGCTTGTGCTGAATGCCGAGGTAAGCGAATCAGGAGGAGAAATAACGGCGCAGGGCAAGCTCTCGCCTCTGACGGTGACAGCTCTTCACCGCAACATTGCTGAGAGGGGAGGAAGAATAAAACTCTTTGCAGATCTTCAGGTAAACGGTGAATTTTTGTCTGATGACCGTCAGCTGAGGATAGTGCCTTGCCTGATGACGGAAAGCGATACCATACTGCTAGACAGGGTTTTTGTGACAGGATCTGAATACAGGGCCAGCCAGCTGAAGGGCTATGAGAGATACAATAAATACTTTGCGTCAATAATACCGGATTCTGTGGATTTTCTGAAAGCATTCGGTTATCTTGATCTGCTTAAATGCTTTACTCAACGTAATCTGGACAATAGAACCAAAGGAGAATTCGGGGTAACAGAAGAAGAAGCAATTGACTATTATATCAAACGTTATCTGGTCAACCTAAACCAAAAGCGCAAGGATAGGCTGGAAGAAGTGTTCCGCAAATGCGTTAAAGATTCTATAGACCGCTTGGGAATAATGCTGGATACTATACTGGCAGATCCTTCTGGAGGCTTAATTTACAGATACTCTCTGGATCTTGCGTCAAAAAGAGATATGCATCGCCTGAGGATGAGCTTTACGGGAAGCTTACATTCATACGGAAATCTCTTGTGCAGATTCTCGTCTCCTGATACCTTAGTCTGGTATGTCAGTTCTCTGACGCAAATGGCTGATACATCTGCTGTTTACCGCAGGCATACCCTTGAAAGAAACGTGGAGGCAAGCACTCTGGCCTACATAGAGTTTGCAAAGGGAAGCTGGGCAATAGACACTTCTCTGGGAAACAATGCATCTGAGCTTGAAAGAATCAAGTGTGAATTTGATTCTCTTGCCGTAAGCCGAAAGTTTTCCGCAGATTCCGTAATAATCTGCGCAAGCTGCTCTCCGGAAGGTTCTTACAGTTTCAATGAAAACCTATCTGGGATGAGAGCTAAGTCGGTCAGGGATTATTTTTCCTCAGCGATTTCAAAAAAGATGAAAATTGTTTCTGCTTATGTTCCAGAAAACTGGGATTTGTTAAAGGAACATATCGTCTCAGACAGCAATATCGGTGATAAGGATAAGGTTCTTTCTGTCTTCAGAGAGAGCAATTCGGACAAAAGAGAGGAACTGCTTTCTAAATGTGCTGATTTCAAATACATAAGAGAGAAATTGTATCCTCTGCTCAGGAGAATTGATATCACCTTTAGGCTACATCGCAGAATATATGACACCATAACAACGGAAATAGTGCCTGATGAAGCCTACAAAGAAGGTATAAAGGCGCTTATGGGCAGAGATTTCAAGAAAGCTGCAGGTTTGCTCCGCCCGTATTCCGATATAAATACGGCAATAGCGTATCTGTGCATGGATTACAATGCGTCTGCTTTGGGGGTGCTCAAAGATCTGGAAAAAACGCCTAGAGTTAATTATCTGACAGCTTTGGCTTACAGAAGGCTTGGAAATGAGAATAAAGCCATAGAACACTATAAGGCAGCAATAGCGGGAGATTCTAGACTGAGATTCCGCAGTGCGCTTGATCCTGAAATGGAAGAATTCCTGGAACAATTGGACGAATGACTTTTAACTCAAATATTAACTATTATGATCAAAAAACTATTTTGTGTGGCAATCATTGCACTGGCCACTGCAGCTTGCAGCAAAGAAGAAGCTGCTATAGAGATGTCTTCCACTGAGAAAGCTACAATTCATCTTAGCGTTTCTCCGTATGAAATCATTACCAAGAATACAAATGCCAATCACGCCAACAACAAGTATTTGGATTCTGTAAGGACAATAGACGTTTTTGTATTCAGAGACGGGGGAGCTCTTGAAACCTACAAGCATTTTGACGTAAACAGCGCAGATGGGATAAATCTGTCAGACCTTCCGGTAGATGCTACTCTTGGAAACAAGACTGTTTATGTGCTGGCAAATGCCAAACAGACATCCTGGAGCGGAATAGTCAGAGAAAACAATTTGCTCAGTCTAGCAGTGCCTCTTAAGCAGGAGTCTCTGGCAAACTTCACAATGGCGGCAAAAACAAACGTAAACGTTCAGGACAACCAAACTGTGAACGTTGTTCTTAAAAAGCTTGTAGCAAAGGTTGTAGTAAAGGGAATCAAGACCGATTTTGCCGGCGGGCCTTATGAAGGCATGAAACTCAGATACTGTCGTCTATATCTTACAAACATTTCAGGTTCAAAGACTTATATAGGTGGCGACCCTTCTGAAAAAGTGACTCTCAATGCAAGAGGATATTCAGCGGAGGATAATGCCGGATGCCTGATGACTGCCTTGTTTGCGGAAGACGCTCCTGGCCTTATTGGAGATGACGGATATACTACTGTACATCATTTCTATTGCTTTGAAAATCTTCTAGAGAGCGAGACAACTACAGACAAATTTACTCGTTTGGTTCTTGAGGCCAATCTAGGCGGCACAGTTTATTATTATCCTGTAGACATCAATCAGCCAGGCTACGGATGGACTTCTGCCATAGGACATAAAGGAGTAAAGAGAAATACCTGCTATACCTACAATTTCACTATTACCGGACCGGGATCGGATGATCCTGAAAGCAAGATTGTTCTCAAGACCATAACAGTAGATGCTTCTGTGGAAAGCCTGACTGATTCTCCTGAATATTCTGTTAGTTTCTGATGAAAAAAATCTTGTTGGTTTTATTGTCGGCAATGCCTTTAGTCTTCCCCGGGTGCAACCTCTGGGAAGACCGGAAGGCTTGTCCGAAGATTCTGGCAGTTGATTGCAGTCTTCTGGAAGGCAAGGCTTTATATGCGGATATCTGGATATTCGGCCCACAGGAAGGCTTGCTGGCAAGAAGCCGAGTAGACGAGCACGAATTCTACAGAAAACAGATTTTTGAAGTTCAGGAGGGAGACTACAATTGTTATGTCTGGGCTAATTTGGGTGATGAAACCATCTTGACAGATATAAATACTCTAGGAGGCAAGATATACAAATCCTCTTCCGGGATCGGAGACCCTTTGTTTGCATTTGCTAAAAGTGCGGAATGCCGCAAAGATTCCGTTACGCTGAGGGTTGTTCCCAGAAAGATGTTCATTGATGTTTTTATTACTCTCAATGGGCTTAAGGACGGAGAAAAAGCGTCTGCAGAACTTATGTGCCCTTACGGAGGATTCACTCTTGCCGGTGAACCGCTAATGCAGCAGAGCCTGGCCTGTGCAGAGGGAAATCATCTTTTGCATCTTAGGATGATGCGCCCAGGAAAGCTTGAGGGAACGGCTCTTGCGATTCTTTTTGCCAGAGAAGACGGAAGGGAGCTGCGCTCGGATTTTGAACTAGGAAACTATCTTGTCCAGAATAATTACGACCTTTTATCAGACAACCTGAAGGATATTTATATTACCATAGATGTGGCCAAGATGAAAACCGTAATAGGTACTCAGCCTTTCGAGAATGTGCCTCCGGTTCCAATCCGCTTTTAGTCGCTCTCTTCCCAGAGGGCATCCACAAAGAAGCAGTTCTTGCCCTTATAGACTGTCAGGGAATCTTCCTGAACAGGTTCCACGGTATAGCGGCGATGAGACATTCCCATACGCTTTAGATAATTGGAGAGATTCTCGTTTCTGGCTTTTGCCAAAGCGAGAATCTTTTCGCGGTCTTCTTTCTTCAGTGCTTTCTTGAGGTTGAACCTTTGGCGGAAAGTGTAGTGAAACTCGTCTTTCTCCTTCATTGTCTGGCAGATAAGCTCCAGTTTTCCGTATTCTTTTGTGCTGAAGTCATCGCTCAGAAGGTCTATTTCTATGTGGTCCAGGTCTTCGTCTTTAGACAAAAGCTTTCCAACGGCTCTCATAGGCGCTCCTCCAACTTTCTTGAAGACGTTAAGAAGAGCCTTGAAAACGGTTTTCCTGTATGAGAAGTCTGGGTTGGAAAGGTCTCCTTTTACTGGAAGGCTGATGTTCATCATTCCCTTTCTGTTAGTCAAAGCATAGACTCCGAGCCTAACAGGCGCCTCGTAAACTGGTTCTGTCCATTTGGAGCGGCGGCTGACCTTAGGCTTATATATTTCTATCTGGTTGCTTCCTTCTATCTTGCCTTTGATTATGGTGTTGCGGCTTTCCCAGCGTACTGTGCCGCCTTCTATCCCGTTGCCCACATAGTATTTGGAGTAAGGGGAGAAATCTCTGGCGTTTATGTTTGAGGCCGTGATGTCTAGATAGACGTTTTCCATTTTTGTAAAGTCCGTAGTCCACTCAAAGTCTATCTTCCCTGCTTTAGAGGCTACTGCGCTTCCGGTGAGAATGTTCATCTTGTCCAGGCGGAAACCGCTGCAGCCAAGGCTTATTTCACTTAGGCTGTAGGAAAAACTTTCCTTCAGTGTATTGTCTTTGAACCTGGCTTTTCCGCCGGAGAGACTGAGGGAATCTATGATTAGTTTCATTGGCGGAGTGCCGTCTCCACTTGCATTATCTTCTTCCTTGAATAGGGTGCTGAAATTGTCTGTAGAGTCTTTCATTATCTCGTAGTAAGTCTCCGGGCCGCTTATTTCCAAAGACTTGAGATGGGCTATTCCTTTTTCCAGATTGAAATTGGAAACAAAGGCGTTTACTTTTTCAGCGGAGAAAACAGGCTTTCTCCTTTCATCAAGCACCTTGAGATCTTCCGCCAGGAGTTTTCCGCTTATATCTGCATCGGCAATGTGACGGGTTTTGCCTCGTACTTCCAGATTCCCGGAAAGGGTTCCCTTGCAGCGCTTAATGTTTAAGAATTGCTGAAGGTAAGGAGTCAACCCTTCTGTTCCGAAATCTTTCAGGTTGAGTTTCAGTGTATAGCGGCTGCGGTCTGGGTTGTAGCTTAGGCTGCAGTCCATTTTTCCGCCTTCCTCAAACGAGAGAACAGTGCCTACGGACGTGTTTTTGCCGTTTAGGTTGATTTTGGGAATGGCCAGGCTTATCTTGTTGAATGCGAATTTGCTGCCCAGCTGCTTGTCGCGGTATCTGAGCTGACCGCCAGAAAGAACGATGTTCCTCAGGTCCATTTTCCATCCGCTGCTCTCCCCGCTGTCTTCCATATAGGAGGACAATTTCTCGGCGATATCGTCGAAATTGAACTTGTCTCCGTCCTGGACAATGTTCAGGTATAGCGAGTCTATGCGTATTCTTTTGATGTTTAGAATTCTGCGTGTTACGGGGCGAAGCCTGGCATTGCCTTCAAGAGAGGAAAGCCTGAGGAAATCCTCCTTTCCGTCTTTTTCCTTTATGCACAGGTCCTTGACCTTAAGGCCGGCTGAAAGTGGATTGACGCTGAGGCTTCCTATGGTTATTTCCCTTCCAATAAGATCCACTCCGTGCTTTTGTATATAGAGGCGGGCAATGCTTCCGCTGAAGCACAGTGCAATAGCAGCAAGGACAACGGCAAAGACCGCCGCCCAAAGAATTCCCTTGCCCAGTTTTCTGAAAAAGGCTGCCATATAAATGTTTTTCCCTCTGCAAAAATACCTTTTGCTATCTTTGCATACAACAAATATTGTGCTATGAAGCGAGTTTATGATTTTCTGGGCCGTTTGTCGCGTAACAACAACAAGCCCTGGTTCGATGCCCACAAGTCTCAGTATCTTGAAGCAAAGGCTGTTTTTGAAGACTTTACAGCTGAACTTATTGAGGAAGTGGCAAAATGGGATGAGTATGTTGCAGCCTCAAAGCCGACAGTGAAGCAGAGTACATACAGAATCTATCGCGACCTGCGCTTTTCGCCCGATAAAAGGCCTTACAAGACCCATTTTGGAGCGTTTGTGGTTCCAGGCGGGAAGAAGTCTCCTTACTGCGGGTATTATTTCCATCTGGAGCCTCCGCAGAGTAGGGTTTTTATTGGCGGGAATATGCTTTTTGCCGGACTCTATATGCCTGAGCCAAAGATTATGGCGAGCTTCAGAGACGAGATGAGCGTTAACGGTGATCCTTTCCTTGAAGCTGTGGCAAAAGCGAAGGGATTTGAGTTTTCCCTGGAGAACTCCTTCAGGAAAGTGCCGGCTGGATATGAGAACGTGGAAAAAGAAGAGTGGAAAAATCTTCTAAAGCTTAAAGATATTAGCCTTGTGGCGGAGATGGATGAAAAATTCCTTTTTGCCCCGAACCTTGCAAAGAGGGTATCTGCCCGCCTTAAAAGATGCAGAGATTTTTCATTCATTATTAACCGTTGTGTAGATTACGCTTTGGAGGGGAATATATGAAAATGAAGACTCTGGCAATTATCCTGTGCGCTGTGGCGGTTGTGGCTACAGTGGCTGTTCTTATCTCCAGAAGACGGGGCGGAGACAGCGGCTATTATACCCTGTATATAGGTGGTTACGGCAATGCCGCAGTTAAGTGCATTTTTAACTCAAAGAGCCTGGAATGCACCATAAATCGCGATTTCAAGGCTAGAAATCCGTCATATCTTCTAACGGCCAATTCTCCCAAGAGAGTTTATGGAGTAAGTGAAAGCGGCTCGTTTTCAGGCGTGTGGGGATATATGAACAATTCTCTGGATCAGAGTCTCGGAGAGGTAAAAGACGGCGGGGCTGATGCCTGCTATTTGACTTTTTTCAATAACCACCTAATTACGGCAGGATACGGAAAGGGGAAGATTGGGGTTTATCCTCTTGATACAGCAGGGAGGATTATGCCGGCCTGCCAGGTTGTGAGTTTTCCTTCTGACGATGGAATCTCAAGGCTTCATATGGTTAAGGTACTTACCGCGCCTCAAACAGGAAACAATTATCTTCTTGTAACAGACAAGGGTTGTGACAGGGTTTATTCTATGAGGATAACAGACGGGGAAGACGGATTCAGGCTTACTGGATGCGATTCTGCATTTATCTCTGTTCCAAAAGGTTATGGCCCTAGGCATATGGAGTTTTCCAGGAACGGAAAATATATGTATCTCCTTTGCGAGACAAGCGGAAAGATTCTGGTTTATTCTGTAAAAGAAGTAGAAGGGAATATTATTCTTACTCAGATCCAAGAGGCAATATCAGACAAGACCGCTTCTGGAGCAAGCGCAGATATCCATCTTTCTCCAGACGGAAAGTTTCTGTATTCCTCCAACCGCAGGGGAAAAGACGGCATAGCCATATTCAAAACTCTTGAAGACGGAAGTATAGAAAGGATTGCCTATCAGGTTACTCTACAGTGGCCAAGGAGCTTTGCCATAAGTCCGGACGGAGATTTCTTGTTCGTAGCCTGCCAAAAAGACAAGACTCTGCAGATTTTCCGCAGAGACAAGTCTTCAGGCTATTTGTCCAACACCGGAAAAACCGTTTCTTTTCCGGATCTTGAACCTTCTTGCGTTCTTGTCAGGAACTACTAAAGGATGTCTTTCCACTTTTCGAACATACTGAGTGCGGTAGGAAACTCGTTTCCGTATTCTCTTGGCTGATACTGCTTTGGAGTGGTTATCCAGTTCCATTCCCACTGTCTCAGGCCGGAGTAGAAATCATCTGCTTCAATGGCTTCTCTTCCGGATGTTCTAGGCAGTTTTTCTTCATATTCCTTGTATCCTTTCCAGCTTCCGTCCAGCAGCTTTTCTCTGAGCATAGCGTGGAACTTGTCCCATCGCGGAAGATAATAGTCCCTGATAAGGCCGCTCCACTCTCTCCAGGAATAGTCAAAGAGGTAGTTAGTTCCACTTTCCTTGTCTGGTCCCCACTGGGTTACCAGCATAGACTGGTTGTAGTCGTAAAGCCTTGCTTCTTCTGGAGTTGTAGCCCATTTGAGGGCTTTCTCAATCTTGTCTTCAAAGCTGTACTCGCGGCGTGTTCCAACCAGTGTATCCAGGTCTAGGAGAAGGCTGTGGAACAAAGATGTGTACTTATCATAATCGCTGAGATTTCCGCTGTTAAAGGCTTCCTCCACCTTTCCCAGTATCTTGTAGGAGAGGTTGCTCATATACTGTCTTTGAATGTCCACGGCATCGAACTTGATACCGTCTGTATTAGGCGCCAGGCCAAGGATGATTTCCATTGCAATCTTCAGAGAATCATTGTCATACGGAAAGCTAAACGGATCGCTCGGTCCGGATTTCTTTAGGTGGAGAGCAGGTCTTGCAGCTACGGCTGAGCTTCTTTCTGTTCCGTCTGTGCCTCTTTTGTATGCAGTCTTGATCAACAGACTGATAAGACTCTCAGTGTAGTCTGAAGTGTAGCCGTAGCGTCCAGCGGCATATTCATAATTCCAGTCTAGAAGATTTCTTTCGTTTTGGTACAAAGGCATATTGAGAGCCAGATCATAGTAAAGAGGATTCTGGCAGATGCCTTCCATAAACACTCCGGTTCCAATAACTTTCTCTCCTGCCTCTTTGGCTTTAATGAACTGATTTTCAGCCAGTGCCTTAACGTCTCCGTGGAGCTTTACCCTTCCGCCAAAGTTGTGCAGGTTTCCGGCCAGGTAGCTGTAGCCCCAGAATCTTTCCTGCCCGTCTTTTCTTGGCGTGTAGTCTGGGTCTGCAAGATCCAGGATTATCAGCGATTCCTTTGGGATTGCCGTTACGATTCCTTTGGTAGGGGTCCAGCCCTGCATTATCCAGTACTTGAAGTTCGGGTCCACGGCCTTGTTGAGTGCCATAATGGAATTGGCTACGTCTGCCAGGTATGTGCTGTCTTTTGAAATAGGCTCGCTTTCGTGGAACGGGTCTGCTGCATAGAAGCCGTGGAGACCGTAGAGCTTTGCCTCCTCTTCAAAGAATATCTTTCCGAATTCTGCAAAGAGGGAATCGGTAGGGTCCAGCTGATAGACGGAAGGGAATCCGCACCAGTCTTCCTTTGCTGCAATTACGGCATTCGGGTAACGGTCTTTGAAAGCGGCCGGAACATTGCCCGCAAAGCCTTGCTGAATTGGGTGCATTCCAAGTTCTATCTCCCGTTGCATCACCTTCTTGCCCAATTCTATGTGACTGTCTATCCAGCTCTTTGGAAGAGGGCCTGCAAAGCTTTCTATGTTTCCCATCCACTGCCAGGCAAAATAGGCCGGTCCGCAAAGGTATTCTCTTGCCTGCTGGTCTGTGTATCCGCATCTTAGAAGGGCGTTATACCATACGCCTTCCAGACCCACAACCTGAAGAGGCATATTGATTCCGTTCATCGCAAGGAAATCTATTGTCCATTGCCAGTCTTCCCAGTCCCACCAGGCGGCCGTGTAGCTGAACGAGCAGTAGTTGAAAAACGAACGGATATCTCCGTTGATTTCACCTTCCTTCCTGCTTGGAAGAGGCAGAGCGGCGGGGAGTTCCACGCGGCTTCCGCAATAGGAGAGATTGACGTTGCACCATTGTCTCAGATATTGGTAATAAGCCACGCAAAGAGAAATAGTGGTGTTGCCTTCAAGCAGTATCTTGCCGTCGCGGCTGTCGTATAACCATCGCTGAGTACCTTCTACTGGATTGATTTTCAATATAAAAGAAGAGGAGTATCCAGGGGTTACCCTTTCAATCAGGGCAGAAACCGCCTTCTCTCTTCCGTCTTTCCAGCCAGAGGGGTTATTGCTGTTGCAGGAGGCCAGAAGCGTCAATGCCGCGAGGGCGGCCGCAAAATATTTTTTCATGCTATTCTTCATTGTCACTGTAAATACTGTAATCTGTTCTGCTGACCTTTCCGTCTTTGAAGTAAACCACTACTTTCAGCTTGGTGTATTGGCGGAAAGGGTCGTCCAGAATGGTCTTAGCCAGAGGAAAGATCTCCCAGCAGTCTATTTCGTGCTTTTCTTTTTTCTTGGTAATCCGCTGGCGGAAAATCACTTGTCTTTCATAGACATTGATCTTGACAGATGTGTAGATGCAATCGGACACTTCAAATCCGTTTTTGGCCATATTTTTAACCGCATACTCGGCGATTTTGCTCAGGTAAAGCGGCACTGGATGTATCATTGTCATATTCTGCTGTTTTGTTTTCTGCTGTCTTTAGGGGAGTTGTCAAAGACTCCGGAATAATTCCTGACGAGTTTTCCGTTCTTGTCATAAACCTTTACATTGTTCTCGAAACCGTAAGGCCTCTTGTCGCTTCCGTGGTAAAGAATCCTAATTTCGTAAGATACCTTGTAGCCTTGCTTCTTGGCGTTTATGGCTTTCTGCTCCAGCGCCAGAATCTCTCCGCCGTTGAGGTCCCTTCTCTGAGGAACAAAGTTTATCTGCTCAGCCGGTCCGTCAAGGGCCTGGGGAATAAGATGGCCGCAATTATCGCCCTGGATTCCGTCTTTGAATTTCACGGAATACTTCTGAGAGCTCTGGTTGCGCCCCCTTCCCTTAAGGTTGAGGTCTGGGCAAAAAACCTTCTTGATTCTCCCCCTGGAGTCTGTATAATAGCTGATATTGTCTACAAGATAATGGGCGGAAGGCAGATGTATGGTGTTCAGAAGCATATTTACGTAAACCTCCTTGCCGTTTTTTGGCTTTGTTCCTGCATCGGCCACGATAGTGTTTTCGCTTACAAGGCCGCAGAACTTCCCCCTGTTGTCAAAGGCGGCAACCCATCTCTGGCTTCTTTCTCTGCCCTGGAGCCGCGAGAGAAGAATTCCTGCTTTCCTTAAGGTTTCAGTGTCATTTCCTTTGCTGAGAGTATTAAGGTCGGTGAACTTGAACTTTCTGAAATCCACGTTGTAATACTTTGTTGAGCAGGCTTCCTTCCACCAGGAATTGAGCTTGGATGATTTTTCCAGCGCAGTGCCCCCGAAAGGGGTCCACGAGGCCAGAATCAGAGGCAGCGCCAAGGCCGCCAACAATGAAAATAGTGTGGCTCTTTTCATAACTTATGCAAAAATAGGTAATTTTGCAGAAAATGACTGAATATGGAAAGGGTCGATTTCTACAAGCTTAGGCGCGTGTTTGGGAAAAGGAGCAACTTCCTGGTCCTTGGCATTGCCCTGGTGGTGATGATGATATTCTATCCGGTAGACGGAAAGTTCAGGTACCAGTACAAGAAAGGCTCGCCGTGGCTGTACGAGACTCTGGTGTCTCCGATCGATTTCCCGCTGCTTAAAAGCCAACAGGAACTCGCCGAGGAAAGAAACCGCGCCGCCGAGCAGATGATCCAATATTTCCGAACGGAAGAGGATGTGAAGAATCAGGTGCTTACCGATTTTTCCGGCAAATGCCTGTCAGACAGCGTGGATGCCTTCATCAGCGATGCCGTTACAGAATCTCTTGTCAAGATTTATAACCAGGGAGTCCTTCCTGAAAGAACCCTTACAGACAAGACCGTATTCATCCAGAGGGGCAGAAACGCCCTGCCTGAAATTGAAATGGACCTTTACACTCCCTCCAAGGCTCTGAAGCTAGTGCGTAGCGATCTCAAGTATGCTCTTCCGCACCTCAATCCTGATTCGCTTATGGATGCCCTGGACATAGCATCCCTTGTGATTCCTAACCTGACTTTCGACCAGAACACAACGGAAGAACTTCACCACAAGGCATCTGACTACATATCTCCGACTAAGGGAATGATTTATGCCGGTGAGCATATAGTTACTGAAGGAGAGACCGTTACTGCGGAAATCGCCCAGATTCTGGATTCCTTCAAGGCCGAGTACCAGAAGAGCGTGGGATATTCCGGCAACATCCTTCTTCTTCATCTTGGGCACGCCCTTGTCATAATAGTCCTTCTGATAATGGCTTACGTGGCCGTATACTTTTCCGATCCGGACGTTCTCAGGCACCAGAACGAGTTCAACTTTGTGATTTTTATTCTCTGCCTGAATTTTGTTGTGATGATGCTTGTCAGAAAGATTGGACCGGAGTTCCTCTATATTGTGCCGTTTGCAGTTACTGTATTGTACCTGAGTGCTTTCTTGTACAACAAGGTGGTGCTTCCGGTTTATCTTGTTTCCATAATGCCGCTTCTGCTGATTGCGGAAAACGGAGTGGAACTGTTCTTCATTGCCGGAGCGGCTGGCTGCATAGCCTTTGTTTCCTTCTCGCTTTATGAAAGGGGATGGCTGCAGTTTATCAACACAATCTATATTTTCATAATCTGCGTTCTGGTACACCTGGGCTTCAAGCTGATAGCAGACGGAACCATTTTTCCGCTGGAGAGCAGGATCTATCTTTATCTGTTCATAGCCAGCATCTTGGTTGTGATTATCTATCCGTTTGTCTTCCTGATGGAGAAGACATTCTATATGGTTTCCATTTCTACGCTCAAAGACCTTTCAGACACGGAGAACGACCTTCTGGAAGAATTGTCTGCCAAGGCTCCCGGAACGTTCCAGCACTCCCTTCAGGTGGCCAACTTGGCTGAAAGGGCTGCTGTGGCGATTGGCGGAAACCCTAGAATCGCCAGAGCCGGTGCCCTTTACCACGACATTGGAAAGATGGCTAATCCTCAGGCTTTCATAGAGAATGCCGCCCCTGGAGTCAATCTCCACAAAGATCTCACTCCTGTGGAAAGCGCCCAGCTGATTATAAAGCACGTGGAAGACGGCCAGACAATGGCCCAGAAGCACAAGCTTCCGCAGCTGATCCTGGATTTCATACTCTCTCACCACGGCCACTCTATGACCGAGTATTTTTACAACGTTTACTGCAACGGCGGCGGAGACCCGCAAGACAAGGCTATGTTTACCTACAAAGGCAATCTGCCGGTATCAAAGGAAGAAGTTGTGGTTATGATCGCCGATGCTGTTGAGGCCGCATCCCGCTCATTGAAAGAGTATTCTGAAGAGAGCATTGCCACTCTGGTAGACAGCGTTGTGGAAAAGAGAATCTCCGGAGGCCAGCTCGTTCGTTCAGACGTTACCTTCCGTAACCTCAATACCATAAAAGCCGTGATGAAGCGCCAGATCAGGGAGATTTATCACGCCAGGATAGCCTATCCGAACAGAAAGGGCTAGGACAGTTTCCTTCTTCTTGACAGTATTCCCATAACAAGGAACGCAGCTGAAATCCAACAGCATAGCATTCCTGCAATATCGCCGTACCTTACATACGGGGTGATTTCCGTATTTGGATAAATTAGTCCTTTAATGGCAAATTCCTCCCACCAAGGGCTTGCTTGAAGAATATCTCCTCTCTGATTGACGATGGCGCTGGTTCCGGTATTGGCGCTTCGGGCAATATCTCTTCTGGTTTCAATGGCTCTCAGACTTGCATAGTGGAGATGCTGGATGTGGCCGCTGGTATTTTTCCACCAGCCGTCGTTGGTTATGATTGTCATAAAGTCAGCGCCTTCCTCTCTTATATAATCCCTGAAGAAATTGGCGAACACAGACTCATAGCAGACGGCGCTTCCGATTTTATGGCCGTCTGGAGTAATGAAAAGCCCCCGGTAACTCTGGGTTCCAAAGTTCCCGAATCCTCCTCCCATATCAAGGCCAAGAAATCCCAGAACACTGGTTTTTCCTATGTACGGTACCGTTTCAGCAAGGATAACCAGCTTGGATTTATGGTAGAAAGCCAGGGAAGAATCTTCTCCTGCAAATACGGCGGTGTTGAAATAGTCGTACCAGGTGTTAGCTCCCATAGGTCTTGCGCTTCTGGTAGGCTTTTCCGCTAGTCCAGGATAGTTCAGCTGAGTAACAGCCCCGAATATGAAATTCACCTTGTTTTCAGCGGCAAAGCGCCTAATAGTGTCTAGCGTAGGGTTTGAAGGATGGTTTTCAACGATGCTTCCTGCAGTATGGGAAGGGTTGAAGAAAGTCTCTGGAGCAACAGCCAGGAAGGTTGAATCCGTGATGTTCTCTTTGGCCAGGTGCAGAAGTATTTGATTCTGCTGCCTCTGGGTTTTACCCCCGAACTTGTCTTGGTACGGATCAATGTTTGGCTGAAGAATCACCACCTCCTTGGCGGAAGAAGGACTATACTCGGCGATTTTCTTTCCGTATGAGGAATACCTGATGTGTGAAAGGATAATAGGAACAGATATTAAAAGTACGGCGGCCAATGCCCACCATCCGGCTGTCCGCCTTTCTGAAACGTTTAGCAGAGTCTTGAATATCAGACTATTTGCTAGCAAAATCCATATCGAACCAGCAGTGGAACCTGTAACCTCGTACCACTGGATGTGCTTAATGCTCTGGGCAAAGGCATTCCCCAGATTAAGCCACGGCCAGGTAACCTGCCAGTCTTGGTAAAGATGCTCCCACGCGCACCACATAACGGCTAGCGCCAGGTAAGGCAGGAAACCCGAATATCTTTGCCTCAGGAATCTGAAAAGGCGGAAAATGAAGGCCATCTGAAGTGAATTCAGTATGATTGCCGCAACGGCTCCGGCTGGAGTGGCGTACCAGATCCACCAGGTTGCTATTACATTCCAGACAATGAAAGCGGAGAAATAACAGAGGCCGAAATGCCTTATGCTGTTTTCAGTAGCTATCCTTTCCGCGGCCAGCAGTGGCAGGAATGCCACCAGGATAACCAGTCCGCAATGCGGAAAGATGTACGGCACACTCAGCATCAGGCCCGAAATCAGGCTCAGAATCCAAAGTTTTCCAAGGCTATTTTTTTTCATCACCCAAAAATAGTAAATTTGCCGCTTGTTATGCAAGGCGAGATGCTTGAAGTTTTCCTTAAGGGAGTGATAGTGGGCGTGGGGGCGTCAATTCCTCTTGGCCCTGTGGGAGTCTTGTGCATTCAGAAGACCATTAGCAAAGGCCGGTTTGCCGGCTTTTTCACCGGTCTTGGAGCTTCCATCTCGGACACGTTCTATTCCGCACTTTCTCTTCTGGGCCTGTTTATGATAGACAGCTTCCTGGAAGAGCACAAGGCCTGGGTGCTTTTGTTCGGCGGAATAGTCATTGCCATTATAGGAATCAGGGTTTACCGCAACAATCCCGTAAAGCAGATCAAGCAGAAGCAGGGCGGCGGCAGCAGAATCAAGGATATGCTTGAGTCTCTGGCAATTACCATTACCAATCCGGGTTCCATCTTCCTTATCTTTGCAATGATGGCTGCCGTAAGGCTGGATATCTCCGCCTACACCCTTGAAACCGCTCCAGTAGCCGTAAGGATTCTACTGCTGGCAATATTCTTGGGAACCGCTCTCTGGTGGTTCTCACTTACATCTCTGGTTAGCATATTCCGCAAGAAATTCCGCCTCAAGCAGCTGATCGTGATAAACAGGATTTCTGGAATAATTATTATACTGCTGGGCATACTGAGCTTTGGAGAAGGACTCTTCAAGCTGATTCTTCAGTACATCATAAAGTAGTGGAGGTGAGCGGAGTCGAACCGCTGTCCAACCAGACCACCAACCGGTTTTCTACGTGCGTATCTTCGGTTTGTTTTTCGTCTGAAGACTGCCCCGAAGCGGGCAATTCCGCAGCTTATCCTTTAAAACTTAAGAAGGCTTAAAGGAGTCACCCTCCGCATTCTTCTTTAGATGATACCCCATATGCCAGATCCAAGAAGACGGAAAACACCTGGCGGGATACTCGTCCGAGGCACCTTGTGCCTCAAGGATTAAGCGTGTCAGCTTGGCTGATTACGCAGCGAGTCTAACATTAGTGTTGCCAATTAATGGCTGAAAGTCATTGATTAACGAGCGCGGCTCCCAACGCTCGGCACGCTTGCCGACCAATTAATCTGATGTCAAAACCAGAACACCCCCGGCAAAATTGGGACGCAAATATACTAATTTTATTCAGAAGCCTCGTCTATAAGATAGAGAAGGTTCTTGAATGTGATTCCGCTGTGCTCGCTCAAGCCTATCTCGCAAGTGCGGCTGGTGGCATAGCCTTCAGTGCAGCCTTCAACCTGGTTCTTCAGATCTCTCAGGCCCCAGTCGTTGAGCTCAGGAGTGAAGAATCCCTTGTCGCCGGCAAATCCGCAGCAGTTGGTATCCATTACCTTTACCTTCTTTGCGCACTGCTTTGCAATTTCAACGATAGTTGTATCCACTCCAAGCTTTTTGGAGGTGCAGACTGCAAATACTGCGACGCTGCGGTCCAGCTTGGTTATGTCGAGGTTAGGCATAAGGTAGAGCTTTGCAAACTCGGCTGGCTCGTAGAGAGTTAGCTTGTCTCCAAAGTTGGATTTCATAGTGTAGAGGCAAGGCGTCATATCGCAGACAATAGGAAGCTTTCCGCCTTCGGATACAAGGGTGAGCTCTTCCAGGAGATTGTCGCTGAGTAATTTGCCTGCCTTTACATATCCCTTGCTGGAGAAGGCCATTCCGCAGCAGAGTTTCTTCAGGTGAGCCGGATACACCACATCGTAGCCTGCTTTGCGGATGAGCTTGTCCATCAGCTTGGTAAGAGACAGGGCGTCTTTATAGTCCTTGCTGTTTCCCATTGAGCGGGTAAGGCAGCTCGGGAAGTAAACCACTTTGCCCTTCGGATTCTCAACGCCAGGTCTTGTGCCATCCAGTATTGCCTTGGAAATCTTGCGGTTGCCTTTAGGGAAGCTTGGATTCCACTTAGGTATCAGCCCGCAGGTGCACCATCTTGCCGCTTGAGCCAGAGGCTTCATAACGGTCTTTCCTACAGTCCTGCGAATAACATAAGACGTATTCCACGCGGCTCTCATTCCCCATACGGCCCTGTCCCAGTGAGCTGCCAGGCCAGCGGCCTTGTCTTCCTGCTTAGCGCTATGATGCTGGTGGCGGAGTTCTTTGGTAAGCTTTCCGTTGTCCACCTTTACAGGGCAGGCAACTGCGCAGAGGCTGTCCGTAGCACAGGTCTCATCTCCCAAATACTTGTATTCCTTATTCATTATGGCAAGGTCCGCAGGATTGCTTCCAGTCTTTTCCAGACGTGTCATTTCCCTGAAAGACACCACTCTCTGCCTTGGAGAGAAGGTCAGGCCTTCGCTCACGCAGTTCTTTTCGCAGAAGCCGCATTCCATGCAGCGGTCTATCTCCGGACTGGTCTGAGGGCAAGGTTTAAGGTTCTTGATATGAGCCTGTGGATCAGAATTCAGTATTACACCAGGGTTAAGGATGCCCTTAGGGTCTAAAAGCTGCTTGATCTCCTTCATAAGGGAGTAGGCCTGCTGTCCCCATTCCATTTCCACGAACGGAGCCATATTCCTTCCTGTTCCGTGCTCGGCCTTTAGGGAGCCGTCGTACTTGCTTACCACCAGGTTGCAGACATCGTCCATAAAATGCGCGTACTTGGCCACTTCCTCCTGGTTCTGGAAATCCTGGTTGAACATAAAGTGGAGGTTTCCGGCCAGAGCGTGACCAAAGATCACGGCATCTGAATAGCCGTCTTTGTCAAAGACTGCTCTCAGGTCTGTAACTGCCTCTGCCAGACGCGGTACCGGGAAGCATACATCTTCTATTATGGCGGTGGTTCCGGCCTTTCTCATTCCTGCAACAGTAGGAAGGCATTCCTTTCTGACTTTCCAAAGCGTGGCCCTTTCCTTGTCGTCCATCGTAAAGGAATAAGGCAGTACGGTCTGGAACGGCGCAAGAGCATCGGTGACCCTCTTTACCTTTCCCTGCAAAGATGGCCTGTCCTCTTCTGTGATTTCCACCAGCAGGCCGCAGGCTCCGTCTGGAAGGCTCTTGAGGTATTCCGGAACGCCGTCTGCGTTTTCAACGCTTCTAATAGACGAGCGGTCTATCAGTTCCACTGCGCTTACAGGCATCTGGGTAAGAGTCTGAACCGCGCTGCAGGCTTCTCTGATTGTAGGGAAAATCACCAGGGCCAGAGCCTTGAACTTGTTGTCATCCACCGTGTTGTAGGTAACGCTTGAAATAAATGCCAAGGTTCCTTCGCTTCCTATGATAAGGTGCTTGAGTATGTCTATTCCGTCTTTGTAGTCTACAAAGGCGTTGAGGCTGTAGCCAGTGGTGTTCTTGATCTTGTATTTGCGCTCAATCCTTTCTTTCAGTACCGGATCAGCATCTATCCTCTTTGCAATATTTTCCAGCCCTTCAACAATATGGGCGTGGGTTTTCCTGAACCTTGTAACTGATGATACGTCAGCCGTATCCAGATCTGTGCCGTCAGGAAGGATTATGTTTATGTCAGCAATTGTCTTGTACGAATTCTGGCTTACTCCGCAGCACATTCCGCTGGCGTTGTTGGCGGCTATTCCTCCAATCATCGCTGAGTCTATTGATGCCGGGTCCGGCCCGATCTTCTTGCCGAAGCGTGTCAGCAGGCGGTTTGCCATAGCTCCCCTTATTCCCGGATCCAGACGTATCTGCTCTCCCCTTACGGAAATGCTATAGTGCCTGAAGCCGTGGGTGCATATAATCAGGACTGAATCTGAAATAGACTGGCCGCTTAGCGATGTTCCTGCTGCCCTGAAGGTTACAGGAATATCCATCTTGTGGGCCTCCATCAGAATCTGCCTTACTTCTGTAGATGAATAGGCCCTAACCACCAGCTTAGGCACAAGACGGTAGAAAGACGCGTCTGTACCGAATGCCAGAGTTGTCAGCGGATCGTGGAACATCCTGTCCTTAGGGATGAACTTCAACAGCCTGTCATAGAATTCTTTGTACTTACCTGTAAGCATATTATTTCTGTTTTTTTAACATCACTTCAAGAGTCTGGGCAAGATTGTCTGCTGATACGCTTTTTGAAACAATTGTTCCATCGCTGTCCACAACCAGTATCATCGGAACAGCTTCCACATAGTATTTGCCTTCCAGCTCACTTATATTGTCTTTGGCGTAGAGTTGCCTGAATTCCAGCTTTTTGTCCAGTATAAACTTCCTGAAGGCATCGGTGTCTTTGCCCGCGTAAACGCCTGTAAAGCTTGCCTTCTTGCCGTATTCCTTCCAGGCAGCCAGCATGGCCGGCAGGGTTTCCTTGCATATTTCGCAGCCCGTACGGTAAAAGTACAGCACTTTAACTTTTCCGTCGGAAGGAATCATATCTGCCGGATTTCCGCCTATGTCGTAAAGCGATATGTTCTCCGCCTTGCTGCCAGGCGCATTCATCTTGAATGAGCGGACTGCGCTAGCTACGCTTTCGGCAAAAACAGTGTCTTCCCACTTCTGGGGCATATCAGTTACATACTTTTCTCCCAGATACATAGCGGTTTCTGTATTAGGCGCATAGCCGCAGAAGAAAAGATAGGTGAACGCTTGCCTCATCAGCCGTGAGAAAGCTTCTGAAGACTGTACTCCCTGTGCAATCTTATCCACTGCGTCTTTCCTGGCTTCCAGATCCAGCATAGCATCCGGAGCAAGGGCCTCCGATGGGAAGATTTGAGACAGGTATTCGTAGGCCTTGGCATCTTCTGATGCCTGTTCCTTAAGCATTTGAGAAAGAGTTGGGGTTAGGATGCCTCTTCCCCTTATCCTAAGGCTTTCGTCCAGAAGGAACATCTTTGGCGTGCTCACAATCCCGTAATCTACAGGAAATTTGCTTTCCCTTTCCAGGTCTGCGAGATGAAGCCAGCTTACATACGGATTATCTGTAGAGAAATGTTTTGCTATATAATCCTTCCAGGCAGCTTTTTCTGTTCCGGTATAGACTGCCGCTATGTTAAGCGGAAAAACCTGCCAGGAATCAGTCAATGAAACCAGCCTCGGAGTTTCTTCCTTGCAGTAGTTGCAGTCATCTGAATAAAAGTAGATTATGGAATATGCTCCCATCATCTCCCTTATGCTGTGAGCCACTCCTGCCGTGTCTTTCAGGTTTAACTCCGGTGCCTTATCTCCAACCAGAGTGCCCTTGTTTACGGTAACATACCAGGCTGCTTCAGCCCTGTCTTTTTCAGAAACAGCATCGTTACCAAGTATGTATTTTTCAGCAGCATAGACCGCGCTGCCTTCACATCCCATCACAATGGAAGAAGAATATCTTCTGAAACAGGCCAATGCCGTGGCCGCCCTCATCTTTGGATCTGTCAGGTAGCGGTTTTCCATCAGATAATCTATAGCCATGTTCCTGACGCTCTCCTTGGAAAACTTGAACTTGTCCAGGAAAGAGTTTATCTCGCCCTTAGTTAACGAGGTATAAAGAAGCCTCTCATCAGCAATCAACGGCAATTGTTCACTCTTTTCGGAGGTAAAGCCATTAAGAGCCATTTCCAGCAAGGTGCAGGTCAGAGAACCTGGAGCGTCTTTTTCTGCCTGGAACTGCATCCGTTTAAGTACAACCTTGTCTCCACCAGGGTAAAGGACATCGGTTGCATAATCTGCGGCAAGGGCTTCAGAACTGTCTTTGCTCATAGACATATTCTTGAACGTGAGGTAGTTCTGATAATCAAGATAAGTGATATTCTCTTTGCCGAAGACAGATTTGGTTCCGTCTGTTTCCCAGATGTAAAAAGGTCTGACTATAGAAAGGCGGTGCCGGAAAGTAATGGAGAAGCTGTCTCCCTCTGCAGAAGAATAAAAGAAACTGAAAAGAGGGCCTTCGCTGTCGCATACATCGTATTGTCCTGCGGTAAAGACATCGTTTTGAGAAACTTTAGTATCAATGGCAAATGAAGGACCGTAAAATACCGCTTTTTTGCGGTTCAATTCTGCAGAGTCTATCAGTATTGTTTCCCGGGTAGAGAGATTGTGCTTTCTTAAATATAGAATAGAGCCTTTGAATGCGCGGTCTGCATTTTTGCTCAGCCTTCCGCATCTTACCGTAATTTTGTATGTACCGGAAGGAGACTGGGCTATTAAGGGACTCGCTGAAAATGCAAACAGAAAGACGGCTGTTAGCCATCTGAGAAACCTCGGAGCTGATTTTCGCTTTCCTGATTTCATTTCTTTAGTTCTTTCTTGGCCTTGATATATTTCTTGATGTCAACTCCGGCTGGCATAAATGGAGTTGCGTCTCCGTTGTGGATGAGAAGGTCTCTTACAACGGTGGAGGAGATGAAGGAATACTCGTGGCTGGCCTGGACGTAAACAGTTACAATATCTGGGTCCAGCACCCTGTTGGCCTGTGCAATAACTCCCTCAAACTCAAAGTCTGTGGTGGTTCTAAGGCCTCTGACTATGAAGTTTACGCCAAGCTTGTGGCAGAGGTCTATGGTAAGCTGCTTGTAGCAGCACACATCCACTCTCTCTCCGTAAGGCTTTATGGCGTCTTTAATGATCTTGATCCTGATATCTACAGGGAAGAAGCCGGTTGTCTTGTTGCTGTTGTAGCCGACTGCAACTATCACTTTGTCAAATAGTTTGAGAGCCGAATCCAGAACGTCCAGATGGCCGGCGGTAAAAGGATCGAAAGATCCCGGAAATATTGCTGTGCGCATAGTTTCTCTTGTTTACACTTAACAAAATGTAAATTTAAGAAAAAAAGTTATGGGATTGCCTAACGGCTCCAGTCTATAGGAGAAAGGCCGTGGCTCTGAAGATAATTGTTGCACTTTGAAAAATGGCGGCATCCGAAGAAAGCGCCCCCGGCAAGTGGAGAAGGATGAGCGGCCTCCAGAACAAGATGCTTGGACGTATCTATCAAGGTCTTCTTGCTCCTTGCAAAATTGCCCCAAAGCATAAAGACAACCCCTTCCTTATTGTCTGATATTGCTTTGATTACGCTGTCTGTAAATGTGGTCCAGCCAATTTTGCTGTGAGAAGCGGCGGCATAGGCCCTCACGGTAAGGATAGCGTTCAGAAGAAAGACTCCCTGTTTTGCCCAGCCGGTGAGGTTTCCGTTTTTCCCTGCCATTGAAATACCGAGGTCGGATTCTATTTCCTTGTAGATATTCTTCAGCGATGGGGGCAGAGCAACTCCGTCAGGAACAGAGAAGCTCAAGCCGTGAGCCTGGCCTGGGTTGTGGTAGGGGTCCTGGCCCAGGATTACAACCTTTACATCGTTGAAGGGAGTAAGGGCAAACGCGTTGAAAATAAGGGATCCAGGAGGGTATATCACGGCTCCGGAATCTTTTTCCTTATGAAGGTATGCGGCAAGAGACCTGAAATAGTCTTTGCTGAACTCATCGCTTAGTATTCTCTTCCACTGCTCTTCTATCTTGACATCCATTTCTATTCCTGGAAAATGAATTTTAAAACCTCATCTATTGTCTTGACATACTTGAACTTGAGGCCTTTTATGTAAATAGGCTTTATCTCGGCGATGTCTTTGCGGTTTTCCTGGCTGAGGATGATGGTTGTAACCCCGGCACGCTTGGCGGCCAGAATCTTTTCCTTGATACCACCTACAGGGAGAACCTTGCCCCTCAATGTCATTTCTCCTGTCATCGCGATTTTGCTCTTTACCTTCTTCTGCATCAGGGCTGAGGCCATTGCGCTGACCATTGTTATGCCGGCAGAAGGGCCGTCCTTTGGAATGGCTCCCTCCGGCACGTGAACGTGAAGGTCGAATTTCTTGAACTGCTGAGTGGTCATACCCAGTATCTTAGGATTGGCCTTCAGCCACTGGTAAGCGATAGTGGCGGATTCTTTCATCACGTCTCCCAAATTGCCTGTGGTCGAGAGCATACCCTTGCCTTCGCTGCGGATGCACTCAACGAAGAGGATCTCTCCGCCCATTTCAGTCCAGGCCAGGCCGGTTACCACGCCAGGAGCCTCGTTGTCTTTCTGAAGCTCGTGCTGGTTGGTTGGAAGGCCCAGGATTTCTTTCACGTCCTTGACGGTAATCTTCTCTGGAACCTTCTCGTCCATAGCCACTTTCATAGCCTGGTGGCGGGCAATCTTGGCTATCTGCTTGTCCAGCTGCCTGACTCCGCTCTCGCGGGTATATTCGTCTATGATTTCGTTTATAGCATCCTCTCCCAGACCTAGCTGTCCCTTCTTCAGGCCGTGCTCTTTCATCTGCTTTGGAACAAGATATCCCGTGGCTATATGGAGCTTTTCTTCTGCCAGATAGCCGGAAAGCGGAATCATCTCCATTCTGTCTTTCAGAGCCGGCTGGATGGTTGCGGCGGTATTGGCGGTTGTGATGAACAATACTCTGGAAAGGTCATAGTCTATGTCCAGATAGTTGTCGTGGAATGTTGTATTCTGTTCAGGGTCAAGCACTTCCAGAAGGGCGGAAGAAGGGTCTCCGTGATAGTCATTGGAGACTTTGTCTATCTCGTCCAGCACAATCACAGGGTTGGACGATCCGGCACGGTTGATGGCCTGCATAATTCGGCCGGCCATTGCGCCAATGTATGTCTTGCGGTGGCCCCTTATCTCAGACTCGTCGTGAAGTCCGCCCAGGGAAATCCTCTGGTATTTTCTTCCAAGGGCTCTAGCCACGGACTTTCCAAGAGAAGTCTTTCCGGTGCCTGGAGGCCCGTAAAGGCATATGATAGGGGATTTCATATTGCCCCTAAGTTTCAGGACGGCAAGGAATTCCACAATCCTCTCCTTAATCTTGTCCAGACCGTAATGGTCCTCGTCTAGAACCTTGCGGGCGTGTTTGAGGTCAAGATTGTCTTTGGTGGTTTGGTTCCACGGAAGGCCAACCAAAAACTCCAGATAATTGAGTTCCACATTGTAGTCAGGAGTGTTAGGGTTCATTTTCTCCAGACGGCCTATGCAGCGCTCAAACTCTTTCTTGGCATATTCCGGCCAGTCCTTGCCAGCGGCCTTCTTGGCAAGATCTGAAACGTCTTTGGAATTGCCGCTCATTCCGAGCTCTTCCTGTATGGTTTTCAGCTGGTTGTTGAGGTAATACTCCCTCTGCTGCTGGTCCATCTCGCTCTTGACTTTCTGCTGGATGTCATCTTTGATCTTGAGTATCTCAATCTGCTTGCTCAGAACAGCCAGAAGCTTGTAGGCGCGTTGCTTTATGTCGCTCTCCATCAGCAGCTTGATCTTGTCAGCCACAACCTCGTTGTCCAGGGTAGATGATATGAAATTCACCAGGAACTCAAAAGAATCTATGTTCTTGATGGCGAACTCGCTTTCAGAGGCAAAAACGGAAGAATACTTGACCACCTTCAGAGCGGATTCCTTTATGGAGTCTGAAAGGGCCTTGATGTCCCTGTCATCTTTGGACGGGAAAATATCGGCGATGTTCTCAATCTTTCCTATCAGATAAGGATCCTCAGCGATTATCTGCTCTATGCGGAAACGGCGAACGCCCTGAAGGACAGCCGTAAGGGCTCCGTCTGGCATCTCTATCAACTTGAGTATCCTGGCACTGCAACCGGTCTCGTATAGGTCTGCAAGGCGAGGATCTTCTTTATGCACATCTATCTGGGTTGCGGTACCTATGATTCTGGTAGTCTTGTACATAGACCTTACCAGTTTCACGGATTTGTCTCTTCCTATGGTAACTGGAAGGATAGTGCCCGGGAAAAGCACGGAATCCCTCATAGCCAGAATAGGGAGCGTCTGCGGAACCTCTATCTTGTCTGTCTTGGCATTTGCTTCTATGCTCATAACGGGGAGTATGTTAATGTCTCCCTCCATCTGGTTAAGCAGCTTGTCGTCAAAAAACTTCATAAAATCTCCTTTCTATATCTATTTGCTGTTGTGTCAAAATGTCAGTAAAACCCCTCTCCCGGAATGTGTCCTTTCGGGTAAAGAGGTGAATTTCAACATCCGGATATAGTATATGTCAAGCATTGTGCCAAAGGGAAAATTGGCAGAAATGGCAGAAAAACAGCCCTTTTTTCCAAAAAACCGCCCTAAAATGCTCAATTCTAAAGAATTTTTTAAAAATCTTTTTGCAGGAAAGAAAAAAAAATCTATTTTTGCGCCACAAATATTCACCAATTAATTTCATTTAGAATTATGACTAAATCTGACATTATCAACGAGGTTGCTAAGCAGACTGGCTTAGAGAAAGTAACCGTAGCCCGCGTTGTTGAAGGCTTCATGGCAGCCGTTAAGGGTTTCCTTGCAAAGGGTAAGAACGTTTATCTTCGTGGCTTTGGCTCATTCGTAATCAAGAAGAGAGCAAAGAAGACTGCAAGAAACATTTCTAAGAACACTACAATGGTTATCCCTGCTCACAACATTCCAGCTTTTAAGCCTGCAAAGGTTTTCATGAGCGGTGTAAAGGGCGGTAGAAAATAATTATTATGCCAAGCGGAAAGAAAAGAAAAGGACACAAGATGGCCACCCATAAGCGCAAAAAGCGTCTGCGCAAGAACAGACACAAGAAGCGCAAATAAGGCATCTTGTCTTGACGATAATCTAAAGCAGGGGTTTCTCTGCTTTAGATTATTTTTTTAGAGAGATGGAGAAGGATTTGATTATCGACGTAAGCCCTGCGCAGGTGACAATAGCCCTGCTTGAGGACCATCGGCTGATGGAAATCAACAAGGAACAGAATACCTCGGCGCAGAGCATTGGTGTCGGTGATGTCTATCTGGGAAAAGTCAAGAAGGTTATGCCGGCTCTAAACGCCGCATTCGTGGATATCGGTGACAACAAAGACGCGTTCATCCACTATCTTGACCTCGGCCTGAATTTCAAGGCATTTGACTATTTCACCAAGCAGATCAACACCCAGAAAGATCTTCAGACCTTCTACTCCAAAGTCAGAATCGGTCCAATACTCGAAAAAGAGGGCAGGATCGACGAAGTTCTCTCGCCGGGCCAGCAAATTGTCGTACAGATAGTTAAAGAGCCTATTTCCACCAAAGGCTCAAGGCTTACGGCAGAGATTTCCATAGCAGGAAGAAATATTGTCCTGCTTCCTTTTGCAGATAAGGTAAGCATATCGCAGAAGATCTCCTCCAAGGAGGAGAAGAGGCGTCTGGAACGCCTGGTGCAGAGTATTCTGCCTAAGAATTACGGAGCCATTATCAGAACCGCGGCCGAAGGAAAGAAGGCTGCCGTTCTGGATGCAGAGCTCAGTTCATTGATAGAAAAATGGGAAGGAGGTTGCCGCAAGCTTCAGAATAGCCGTCCGCCGCAGCTCCTTTTCACAGAGAACAGCAAGACCACCACAATCCTCAGAGACCTTCTGAACGACACCTTCTCTTCCATAGAGGTTAACGATGAGTCAACCTTCTATGAGATAAGAGATTACATCAGAACCATCGCTCCCGAGAAAGAGAAGATCGTAAAGCTCTACAAGGGAGAGACGCCTATACTTGACGCTTTCGACGTCACAAGGCAAATCAAGGGTTCGTTCGGAAAAGTGGTTCCCCTCAAGAAGGGAGCGTACCTTATTATAGAACACACTGAGGCATTGAATGTTGTTGATGTCAACAGTGGCACCCGCGTCAAGAAAGGCGTGGAGCAGGAGGAGAACACCTTTGAAGTCAATACTCACGCCGCAGACGAGATTGCCCGCCAGATGAGGCTCAGAGACTTGGGCGGAATCGTCATCATAGACTTCATAGACATGGACAACGGTGATAACCGCAACAAGCTCTACAAGCATATGCAAGAGCTGATGCAGGCAGACAGGGCCAAGCATAACATATTGCCTCTGACCAAGTTTGGCCTAATGCAGATTACCCGCCAGAGGGTCCGTCCGGCAACCGAGATCAAGGTTAACGAGACTTGTCCAATGTGCCACGGCACGGGCGAGATTGCTCCTAGCCTGATAGCAGACGAGGCTCTTGAAAGACAGCTGGCGTATTACACCAAGGAAAGGAAGATTTTCTCTTTCATCCTCACGCTGAACCCTCTGTTCGAAGCTTATCTTACTAAACGAAAGGGACTGTTCCACAGTATCATAAAGGACTGGTGCAGGAAATACTCCTGTACCATCAAGACCAAGATTGATACGGATCTGCCGCTTTTGGACGCCCACTGGAGCGACCGCTCTGGCAATCCTCTGGATCAGGAGTAGAAATTCTCGGCGACTATTGTTGATGCGGCCTCTAGAACAAAGAGCGCCGCATCTTCTTTTTTATCTCTTTAAGGGTAAGATTCCCAATGCTGCCAATGTGGGTATGGTGCAAAGATTCGACATTCATCCTTTCTTTTGGAAAGTCAAAGGTACCTTCTGCAACCTCCTTTCCCACAGCCTTGTAGGCTTGCCTGAAAGGTTCTCCGGCTATGACTCTGCTGTTGACTTCCTCCACGGTAAAGAGCGGTTTGTATAGCGGGTTCTTGAAAATCTCTGTATTGACTTTCATATTGGAAAGCATCAGGCAGGCCATCTGAAGGCAGTCGTGAGTCTTTTCCAGTGCAGGGAAGATGATTTCCTTAAGCAGCTGATAATCTCTATGATAGCCGTGCGGAAGATTGGCAGTTAGCATTGCAGTCTGGCTATAGCAGGAAGAAATGATATTGCAGTTTCCCCTGATAATTTCCCACACGTCCGGATTCTTCTTGTGAGGCATTATGCTGCTGCCGGTAGTAAGTTCGTCTGCAAAGCTGATGAAGGAGAAGTTGGGGCAGGAGAACAAGCAGCAATCCTGGGCCAGCTTGTTTAGTGTTCCAGCAATTTGACCAATGGCGGCGGCTATGGCTCTTTCAGTTTTTCCACGTCCCATTTGAGCCGCTATTGAGTTGAAACTCAATGCACTGAATCCAAGAAGCTCAGTGGTAAGCTTTCTGTCCAGCGGGAATGAATTGCCGTATCCGGCGGCGCTTCCCAGAGGATTCTGGTCTGCTATCCTGTAGGCTGCTTCCAGCATAATCATATCATCTGCCAGAGATTCAGCATAAGCTCCCAGCCACAGCCCAAATGAAGACGGCATTGCAATCTGGTAATGGGTATATCCTGGCATCAAGACATTCTTGTATTTGGCGCTGAGCCTGGCAAGCAGATTGAAAAGGGCCAGAACTTCGTCTCTGGTCTTTTGGCATTCATCTTTGAAGAAAAGCTTAAGGTCCAGAGCCACTTGGTCGTTTCTGCTTCTTCCCGAATGAATCTTTTTGCCTATGTCTCCAAGTTTTTCTGTAAGAAGCAGTTCCACTTGTGAATGAATGTCTTCCACGTCATTTTCAAGACGGAATTCTCCTTTTTCTATCCTATTGAGAATTTCGTCAAGGGCATCGCTGAGCTTAGCAGTTTCTTCAGTGGAGAGGAGCCCGATTTTCTTCAGCATTGCTGCGTGGGCCTTGCTTCCTGTCACGTCCCATTTTGCGAGCCTAAGGTCCAGTTCCCTGTCTTTTCCAACGGTGAAAGATTCTGCTTTAGAGTTGAATGCGCCGCCTTTGTCCCAAAGTGTTGCCATAGTGTCAAGTCTATAAGATTTTGCTGATAAGTTTTGTGAAACCTTCTATTCCATCCGCGATTTCGGATTTTGTTATGTATTCGTCTGCCTTGTGGCTTCTTGAACTGTCTCCCGGACCTATTTTAACTGCCGGAATGTCTACACGTGCCCAATCTGATGAAGTAGGGGAGATAAAGGTCTCAATGCCAATATTTTGCAAGGCTTCCAATAGTAGTCCTGCCGGAGTGACGCGGCATCTGTGGCTAAGGTTTCTTGGCTTGAGGGTGCTTGCTGTCTTTGCGGAAAGCATCTTAAATATTTCCTCTGGAGTGTACTTGTCGTTGAACCTTATGTCCACGACAAAACTGCAGCTCTCCGGAACAATATTATGAGCGCTTCCAGCATTTATCTGTGTTACTGCCAGATGCGTAGGTCCTGTAATCTCGGATTTCCTCCTGAAGGAGAACTTTTTTAACGTCTCGATGTCTTTAAGGGCATTGTAAATTGCATTGTCCGGATTTGGATGTGCTGCGTGAGACCGTATTCCAATAGACAGTCCGTCCAGAACGAGAAGGCCCTTTTCTCCAACAGCCGCTTTCATACCAGTAGGCTCTCCAATCAAGGCATAATCCGGCATAGGTATATCCTTTTGGTTTTCAATATATTCCAAGACCGCAGGCATTCCGTCTTTTCCTCCGTTTTCCTCTTCGCAGACAAGGGTCAGAATCAGCTGGCAGGCGTTATTCTTCTTTGCCTGGCAGACAAAAGCCTCCAGAAGGCAGACAACAGATCCACCGTCGTCGTTTGTCCCTAGACCGTATAGCCTATTCCCTTTCCAGACAGGAGAATAGGGGTCTAGTTTGTATTTGTCCGCCGGCTTTACGGTGTCTATATGGGCGCAGAGCAGAACGGTTTTCTTTCCCTGTGCAGGGCAGAAAAGAATAATGTTGTTCTTTACTCGGGCGGTTTTTACCTTGTCTTCAAGTCCTTCATCCTTCAGGATAGATGCAATTTTCTCCTTCAAAAAGCTGCTTCTTGCTTCCTCTTTTCCTGAAGGAGCCGATATCGAAATCATTTCTTCCAGAAGAGACAAGGCTCTGGAAACCTGTTCTTTGCCTTTCATTTGAGTTTTTCGTCGCTGAGACTGTAGTAAATCTTAAGAGGATTGGAGAGCACCTTGGTGAAACCGATTATGTCCTGGGCGGTGAAAGATCTGTTGTCTTCTCCGTAGGCGCCGAATTTGGAATTCATCAGGTCGTAAGGGCTTTTACATCCGAGGATTTGGAAACAATATGGGCGGAGCTTGACATAGACGGTTCCAGTCACTTTCTTCTGGGTGCTTTCCAGAAAAGCTTCCATATCCCTGGCGGTAGGGTCTAGATACTGGGCCTCATGCATCAGTTGCCCATAATATGCTGAAATATGGTCTTTCCAGTTGAGCTGGCCTTTGACCAGAACGTGCTTTTCCAGAAGATGGTGAGCCTTGATGATTATTAATGGGGCGGCGGCTTCGAATCCTACTCTGCCTTTTATTCCGATTATGGTGTCTCCAATGTGGATATCTCTGCCAATGCCGTATTTGTTTGCAACTGAGGCAATTTTGCGTATGACTTCAACCGGGCTCATCTTTTTTCCGTTAAAGGCGCAAGGCTCTCCCTTAAGAAAATCTATGCTGATGACTTTTTCCTCTGTTTCCGAAGCGTGGTGAGGGTAAGCCTCTTCAGGCAGCCAACCGTCAGAATGAAGAGTTTCCGTGCCGCCGATGCTGGTTCCCCAAATTCCCTGGTTTATGGAATACTTGCTCTTCTCCCAGGAAAAATTGAAACCCTTGGCCTTCAGGTAATCTATCTCGAACTTTCTCTGGAAATTATTATCTCTGACCGGTGCAACTATCTTTATATCAGGCGCCAGTACATCAAAAATCAAATCAAATCTTACTTGATCGTTTCCCGCACCAGTGCTTCCGTGGGCAACAGCTCCGGCTTTTTTTTGCCGGGCAATCCTCAAAACTTCCATGCCCTGGAAGAATCTTTCGCTGCTGACGCTAAGCGGATAGGTGGCGTTTTTCAAAATATTTCCAAAAATCAGGTACTTTATACCTTTATTATAATACTCATCAACGATATTGGAGCAGGTATGGGTTTTTGCGCCCAGCTCCAGCGCTTTTTTGCGGATGCTTTCTTCTTCCTTTGGAGAAAAGCCTCCGGTATTCACGAATGCAGTGTGGACTTCATAGCCTTGTTCAATTAGCCAAGGAACGCAGAAAGACGTGTCGAGTCCTCCGCTGAATGCCAGTACTATCTTCTTTTTCATTGGTTTATGTTATTTAACAGTTTTCATTTCTTTTCTTCCTTATGGTCTTTGGGATCATAAAGCAGGGCGGTGCAAAGGCAAATCTTGCAGTCGTTGCGCTGCAGGATGTCGTAGTTAGGGCACCCGTAGCAACCCTCCCAGAATTCCTTGTCGTCTGTAAGCAGAGCAAAAGACACGGGTTTGAATCCCAGTTCTGTATTTATCTTCATTACAGACAGTTGGGTGGTAATGCTGAATATCTTGGCATAGGGATACATTTCTTTAGACAGCTCGAATATCCTTTTCTTGATCTGTCTGGCAAGTCCTTTTCTGCGATAGGGCTCGGCGACTATAAGCCCGGAGTTTGCCACAAATTTTGTGTGGCTCCAAGTCTCTATGTATGAGAAACCTGCAAGCTCTCCGCTCTCATCTATGGCGATAATTGCCTTGTGGTTTTCCATTTTGTCCTGGATGTATTCCGGGGTTCTTATGGCAAGCACAGTCCCTCTTTCCTTGGAAGATCCCTCCATCATTTCAACTATTTTCCCAATGTACTTGAAATGGCTTTCGTCTGCTACTGTAATATTGACTTTCATTTTTTATGTGGTAAGGTTATACTACGGTTATACTATACGTAATAGACTGCGATCTATTGTATTAGCTCAATGACAAAATATGAGCAAAGTTGGGTTTGAAAGAAACGCACCTCTCGCCGGCACTGTGAAACGTGACCTAAACGGGGTGCTTAGGATCGGACTCTAAAAGGAAATCTTACAGAATGAAATATGAATTTTTTTTCAGTCACGATGCAAATGTATAAAAATATCTTTACGATGCACTACACAAGGGATTATTTTTGTCTCAAAAGTGTAAGTTTTCCCCTTAAATGAAATTTTTTGGAAAATTTTTTGCAAAAAGATTTGGAGGTAACGAAAAAGTGTTTACCTTTGCAGCCCGTTTCGCCCCAAACGGCGTACGGAGTTCATTGACACATTGAAGACAAGCAGCAAACCTTTAAAAGGTTTTCCAAAAGGAAAAAAGAGCGTCAGATTCTTTTGAGAGTCTTACGGGCCAGGCTAGAAACATAAAACATTATACAATGAAGAGTTTGATCCTGGCTCAGGATGAACGCTAGCGGCAGGCTTAACACATGCAAGTCGAGGGGCAGCGGGTGTAGCAATACATGCCGGCGACCGGCGCAAGGGTGCGTAACGCGTG